>OJBI01000015.1_pt1 | contig 133445 bp, 127 predicted proteins | sample 1590541 | NCBI WGS metagenome assembly OJBI01 (sample SAMN05416871, study PRJEB24817) | seawater metagenome | isolation source: Sea water | place: Canada:Atlantic | collected 2013-11 | reverse complement strand
AAAGTGGTCGGTCGTGAAGGATTTGAACCTTCGACAAATTGGTTAAAAGCCAACTGCTCTACCAACTGAGCTAACGACCGATATATACTCTGAAACAAATGCCAAACACTAACCTTGGTAAAGAAAGTGGTCGGTCGTGAAGGATTTGAACCTTCGACAAATTGGTTAAAAGCCAACTGCTCTACCAACTGAGCTAACGACCGACATTTGTTTGCGTTGCCCTACTCGTTCAACGCGGGGCATATAATACTCATAATTTTTTTAAGTGCAACAACAATTTTCAGCTTTTTTAAACTTTATTGTCTGTTCGAACAAAAAGACAGCAAAACGCATAAGTTAACAGCAACTTTTACTGTTTTAAGCTTTTTAATCTTGGTTGAGCTAACTTAGCTGCACTTGAATTAGGGTATTCTGCTAATAACTTTTGATAAATAGCTATTGCCTTACCTTTGTTATTTTCTTTCTGTTCAACCATTGCAAGTTTTAACAAAGCATCACTACGTTTACTTGAATCAGGAAATTGACTAACAACCACATCAAATTCTTGGCGCGCTCTAGTTAACTCACCTTTGTTAAACAATAACTGACCTAACCAATAATGAGCATTAGCTGCATAACTTGAATTAGGATACTTTTGATTAAACGCTTCAAACTCTGGAATAGCCTGCTCATAACGTTTATCTTTAAGCACCATATTTACCGCACGGTCATAGGCTTCATTTTCAGTTAGGTTAGAACTGTAATTTACCGACCCGGCATTATCAGTTGGCGCACTTATAGATGTGGGAACTTGGTTTGCAGGTTTTAATGCTTCAGATACTCGACGATCAAGCTCTTGATACAATTCGCGCTGACGATCTAATACTTGGCTTAATTGATAGGTGTGCAGTTCTGTTATGCCACGTAGCTCATTGACTTCGTTTTGTAAATCATCGAGTTGACGTTGCACATTAACTTGGGCTCGGTTACGCGCGTCTAATTTACGCTCAAGATTGCCAAGCTGTTCACTTAAACTTGAAGAATTGCCGCTTACTGAATTACCTGCAGTAACTTCAATAACAGGAGCCGGTTCTGCCGCTACTGCAATATTTGCAGCAACAGCAAAGGACATCCCAAATAGAATGCTATTGGGTTTCATTTAATTACCTGATTAGTATACCAATACTGCACGACGGTTTTTGGCAAACGCGCCTTCACTACGATCTTTAACCATTGGCTTTTCTTCACCATAGCTTACTGTGCTAAGTTGTGAAGCTGAAACACCCATATTTTCTAAAAAGGTTTCAACAGCTTTTGCACGACGCTCACCAAGTGCAATGTTGTACTCAGGAGTACCACGCTCATCAGAGTGGCCTTCAATTAATACATTAACATTTGAATTTTCATTTAAGAATTTAGCATGCGCTTCTAAAATTGCAGCAAACTCAGCACTTACTGTTGATTTATCAAAATCAAAGTAAACAATGTGGTTAGTGCGTAACTGATCAATTTCACGTTGTTTCTGACGTTCAATTTCTTCAGCTTTTTGCATTGCCGCAACTTTTACACGCTCAGCTTCTTCACGAGCTTTTTGCTCAGCCATGGCTGCTTCGTTAGTTTGCACTGCACTAGCATCTTCGCTAGCTGAGTCTGATGAACTACAAGCTGATAAAGCCAAAATTGGTAAAGCAACCGCTAGGGCTTTTACTGTTTTATTCAAGCGCATTTTATGTGTCCTTAATGTTTACAAATTAAATTACTAATAATTATTATAAAAACGGTGACCATGAAGGTGACTTCACTTCACCGTTTAATGCTGGCAATCTTGCCTTAAACCTTCCATCTACAGAAACTAAACTTAACACCTGGCGGTTATTATGTAGTGTACTGTAAATTATCATCCCACCATTAGGTGAAATACTTGGTGACTCGTCCAAACGTGTTTTTGTTAACACTTGGAAGATCCCCGAATCAAATTCTTGCTTAGCTAAATGATATTGACCGCGTGTACGATTTACCATAACTAGCTGACGTCCATCTGGCGTTAATGAACCACCTAGGTTCATTTCACCATCAAAAGTTAACCTTCTAACTTTACCATCGACTAAATTTACGCGATATAGCTGCGCTTTTCCACCCCGTTCTGAACTAAATACCAATGAATTTCCATCTGGTGTCCAACTTGGCTCAGTATCAATGGCGCGATGACGGGTAATTCGACGTAACTTTTTACTTGCCACGTCCATAACGTATAACTCAGGATTACCATCTTTCGATAATACCATCGCAAGTTGCTTACCGTTAGGTGACCATCGTGGCGCACTATTTATTCCCTCAAAAGAGCTAATTAAATTACGTTGTCCTGAGTAAATATCAATAACATGTATTTGTGCTTGGCGGTTTTCAAAAGTTACATATGCCAATTGGTTACCATTTGGGTGCCATGCAGGCGACATCAAAGGTTCTTTAGAGCTTAATAAAACATGTTCATTAAAGCCATCATAATCAGCGATAACTAATTGATAAGGATAGTCTCCTTGATCACGAACAATAACATAGGCAATTTTTGTTAAAAACGCACCACGTGTACCGGTAAGTTTTTCATAAACAACATCGCTGATACGGTGAGCATAACGACGAAATTGGTCACTACCTATTTCTACAGTACTTTCATCTAAAATATGATCAGATGTACGGACTAACTCACCATTACTTAACATTTGTGTTTGCCCACCAGTTACCTGGCCACGAATAACATCAACTAACTGGTACTTAACTTGGTAACGTCCAATCGATGTTTCGTTGACTTCTCCAATAATTATCGCTTCTACGCCTTCACCAGCCCATGCGGCATAATCAATTTCGCTATCATCACTAGGCGACTGTGGAAAACGTAAGTCATTAATTGGACTAAACTTACCACTACGTAATAAATCATCGCTAATAACCTGTGATAACCGCTCAGGCATTACACCTGTTCCTGTCCATTTAAATGGCACTACAGCTATTGGGCGCGCTCCATCAACTCCTTCAGTAATAACAATCTCTAATGTTGCCATAGCTTTTACTGACAACAGGCTGATAAAGAGTAGTAAAAATAAGGTTACTTTTTTCATAGGGTTCGTCATATTCCTAATATTAAACTTAATTAAATTTATCTGGTGCTACTGTTAAACTGATCGTGCGCATTTCTTTAAATACTTCAGGGTCTTTTGATACCGGTAATGTACCCGCTTTATAAACCGCATTTTTAGCCGCATCACATACTGCACGGTCACCTTTACCGATAACAACGTTAGTAACAAAGCCTGATGGTGCAAGACTAATGTTCAATTTACAAGACTTACCTTTCATTGTCGCTTCATCAATTAAGAAGTGACGCTGAATTGCCTGTCCAATTAACGCTTGGAAACGACTTACCTCAGTCATCATTTGCTGACGGCGAGCTTTTTGGCGTGTTGCCATTTCTTCTGCCATTTGCTTTTCTAACAACTTCTGCTGAGCAGCTCGCTCTCGTGCTTCTTGCTCTTTACGTTTACGTTCAGCGGCTTTCTTTTTGCGCAATTGCTCGGCTTTTTTAGCGGCTTGCTCTTCTTTAAGACGCTTTGCTTTTGCATCTGCTGCCGCTTTATCAGCTAAGCGTTTTTCTTTTTCTTTTTGCTTACGCAGTTTATCTGCAGCGTTGGCCTTTGCCTTAGCTTTTTTTGCTGCACTATCAGCCGCTTTTTTCTCGCGCTCTTTTTTCTTACGTTGCTGCTCAAGGTTTTTTATTCGTTGCTCTTCTTTCTTACGCTTATTCTTTGCCGCCGCTACACGCTTTTCAAGATCTTTCAACTTTTTAGCATCGTCAGCTTTTTGTTTTTTGATTTTATTGATCTGCGCTTCAACTTTACTTTTATCAATAGCAACCGCCTGAATAGGCTCCATTTGCACAGCAGTAGGTGTTGGCTTAGGGGCGGTAGAAAAATCGCCAAAGAGTAATACCGCAACTAAAGCGGTATGAATACCGAAACTTAAGGCGATTGGAAGCGTATACTTTGAAGACACTAGTTGCTCTCCGGTGTATCTGTCATTAAACCAACTGAAGGTACACCTGCAACTGTTTGTAGCATAACCATAAGTTGAATAACGGCATCATAAGACACTGCACCGTCACCATTTACCACTACAGGTGTTTCAGGCTCCACTTTTAGATGTGCTGCAACTAATGTAGCAACTTCTTCTGCCGACATAGGCTCGTTTTTGCTTGTTCCAACTGCTAAATAGTAGTTTCCTTCTGCATCCACCGAGGCAACAAGCGGTGGTTTACTATCTTTGCTTAAAGGTTCTGCATCCGCCTGAGGTAAATCCACTTTCACCCCTTGGGTAATTAACGGTGCAGTTACCATAAAGATAATCAAAAGCACTAACATTACATCGATATAAGGTACGACATTTATCTCGGCGACTTTCCGGCGCCTAACGCGATTATACATAAGCTAATACCAACCTTAAGCTTGTTGTTCAGCGGTTGTTTGTCTTTGCAAAATACTCGAAAATTCTTCCATAAAGTTGCCGTAACTATTTTCTAGCTTTTCAACATTATGACTAAAACGGTTATATGCCATTACTGCAGGAATTGCGGCAAATAACCCCATAGCGGTGGCAATTAACGCTTCGGCAATACCCGGTGCAACCATAGCAAGCGTTGCTTGTTCAACCGCACCTAAGGCAATAAACGAATTCATAATGCCCCAAACAGTACCAAATAAACCAATATAAGGGCTAATAGAGCCTACAGTGGCCATAAATGGCAAGTGAGTTTCTAAACTATCAACCTCGCGAGAAAGTGCAACTCTCATTGCACGATGGGTACCATCAACAATAATTTGTGGCGAATAAGCATGTGTTTTTCGTAAACGGGCAAATTCACGAAAGCCTGAAACAAATAAGTTTTCAATACCATCTACCTGATCTTTTGCAGACACTTCACTATAAAGTTTACTTAAGTCAGCGCCACTCCAAAATTTATCTTCAAAACTTTGCAATTGTTCACGGGCAGCATTTAGTACTTTTCTACGTTGAAAGATCATTGCCCAACAGGCAATAGAAAACCCTAATAAGGTCAACATTACCAATTTAACCAATAAACTTGCTTCGATAAATAAATCAAAAAATGAGAGTTCAGCTGACACGTTTTAATGCTCCTAATATGCTTTTTGGAATAATGCAGGGTTTAGCAATGGATAAATCGACACACGCAACTTTAATAACAGCAGTGCATAATATTCGCTGATGCTGGTTAACAAGTTGCTGAGAAAATACCAAACTGGCAGATTTTAATCGGCTTATTGTGGTTGTTATCGTCAATAAATCATCTAATTTTGCCGATGCTTTATTGTCCATTTCTACCTTTGTGACCACAAAGCCAATGTTTTGTTCTAAAAATATTGATTGATTAATACCAAGCGCACGTAACCACTCAGTGCGGGCTCGCTCAAAAAACTTTAAATAGTTTGCGTAATACACGATCCCACCAGCATCGGTATCTTCGTAATAAACGCGAATCGCGTGCTGGTGACTACTTAATGACATTAATAACTTCTAATATTCTTAGGTAAAATTTTATTGTTCTATAGTAATAGATAAACCTCACGTCTCACAAGGGTTAAGCGCGAATCTTTGTAACAAATTCTGCAATATTTTCCAATTAGTTCACATATGCCAATATTTATAAAAACTTGTCGGCAAATGGCAACACATCAGAAGCTGTGGCCAAGCGAATCTATCAAAAATATTTCGCATTAGTTTTTCTAATGACTAATATAAATTTAATTCGTTTGTCCATTTTCACTCGTCGGACTAGAATACCTTTGTTTTCTGAGCTAGCGCAGAATGTTTGTTTCGCTGACGAATATTCCCCATAGCCCATGAATTTTGAATAGGTATTGTTACCTTTCTCTCTGACATATTTCCTGGGAACCTAATTTCCTTCTATCAACTTACATTCTAAGTTGGCCCACATAGTTTTATGTGGGCTTTTTTTTGCCTAAAATTTACCATACGTTTTCATGTTTAGTATTTAGCGCCACAATCACAAATAATACGGCATAATAATTATTCATTCTCTTTTCTTACCCTCATTAATTTTCTGACGTTACTATTAGCTGGCTTGAGCAAAGTAGGTACCTCTAATAATAAAAAAGCACCCGTAGGTGCTTTTTTATTATTAGGCTTTATATTACAAATGCCAGATATCTTAATTAGGGAAGTCCAAACCAAAATGTAAATAAGCTCGGCTCGTGGCAATGCGCCCTCGTGGTGTACGCTGTAAAAAACCTTGTTGAATTAAAAATGGCTCTAAGACATCTTCAATGGTTTCTCTTTCTTCGCCAATGGCGGCAGCAACATTATCTAAACCTACAGGGCCACCATTAAACTTATCAATAATGGCTTCAAGTAACTTACGGTCCATTAAATCAAAACCTTCATTATCAACCTCAAGCATATCTAGTGCTTTCGCTGCAGTAGTTTTACTAACCACGCCACCTGTTTTCACATCAGCGTAATCGCGCACGCGACGTAATAACCGGTTTGCTATTCGAGGCGTGCCACGTGAGCGCTTTGCCACTTCAAAAGCGCCTTCTTGGTCAATAGCCAAATTCAAAAAATGTGCAGAGCGCACAACAATTTCGGTTAAGTCTTTTGTACTATAAAACTCTAATCGCTGCACAATACCAAAACGATCTCTTAGTGGAGAAGTTAAAGCACCAGCGCGTGTTGTTGCACCAATTAGGGTAAATGGCGGTAAGTCTAGTTTAATCGAGCGAGCAGCAGGCCCTTCACCAATCATGATATCAAGCTGATAATCTTCCATTGCAGGGTAAAGAATTTCTTCAACAACGGGACTTAAACGATGAATTTCATCAATAAATAAAACATCATTTTCTTCAAGATTTGTTAGCAGCGCCGCTAAATCTCCGGCTTTCTCTAATACCGGCCCTGAGGTTGTACGGATATTCACTCCCATTTCATTAGCAACAATATTAGCTAATGTTGTTTTACCTAAACCGGGAGGGCCAAAGATAAGAAGATGATCAAGTGGTTCTTCACGCTTTAATGCCGCTGCTATGAATATTTCCATTTGTGACTTTACGTGTGCTTGCCCGGTATAGTCAGACAACATTTTGGGCCTAATAGCTCTATCTACCGATTCATCTTCACGGCTCGCTACGGGCTCTATTAATCTATCTGCTTCTATCATGTTGTACTCTTGGAAAATTTAACTTTACGGTTAAGTAATTCAGTTAGTAAATCGCTTTTGCAATAATTATAACATTGCTTTTAGCGCGTCACGGATCAGATCTTCACTATTTTTATCGGCGCCAAATACCGATTTAACGGCTTTATCGGCTTGTTGTTGACTATAACCTAATGAAACTAATGCGTTAATAGCATCACCTTTCGTATCATTAACAAAACTATTCTCTTGTTTAACATTCATTGGCATCATATGTGATAACGCATCACTACTGTCAGTTTGCCAATCTTTGAGTCTATCGCGCATTTCAATTAATAAGCGCTCAGCAGTTTTTTTGCCAACCCCTGGAATTTTAACTATCGTTGTTAAATCGTCATGAATAACACAACTTACAAATTGGTCTGCAGACATACCTGATAAAATAGCTAATGCTAACTTTGGCCCAACACCATTAACTTTGATCAGTAAGCGAAATAATTTACGTTCGACTTTATTGGCAAAGCCGTAGAGTAACTGTGCATCTTCACGCACAACAAAATGTGTGTACAAGGTTGCTTCTTGATTAAGTTCTGGCAATGCGTAAATGCTAGTCATGGGCATAGTGACCTCATAACCAATGCCGTGGCATTCAATTAAAATTTCAGGTGCTGTTTTTTCTACTAAAATACCGCGTAAACGTCCGATCACTGCCTTAACCTATAACTTAGTTGTGATAATGTCCGCCACCATAACACTAGATATTTATACAGTAAAGTTTGATATCATTATTTTTAATAAGACAGCGTATCCAAGTAGTAAGTTTTCAACGCTAACGTAAGCGCCCTCTCACTGTTTTACTGGCTTGGCCTGACATTTTGGTAATGGAGTCATGGCTATGGGCATGGCACAAAGCAACTGCTAATGCATCGGCGGCATCCGCTTGCGGTGTACCAGGTAATTTCAAAATAGTTTTAACCATATGTTGAACTTGAGCTTTATCAGCAGCGCCAGTGCCAACAACAGATTGCTTAATTTGTCGTGCAGAATATTCGGCTACACTCAGTCCTGTATTGGTAGCAGCAACTATAGCAGCACCTCGGGCTTGCCCTAACTTTAGTGCTCCTCCTGGGTTTACTCCCATAAAAACCTGCTCTATGGCAAACATGTCAGGGCTAAATTGCAAAATAAGTTCACTTACACCAGCAAATATAGTTTGTAAGCGCGGCCCTAACTCATCACCAGCGGCAATAGCTTTAATACAACCACTGCCAAGATAAGTAAAATTTCGGCCATCTTGCTTGATCACGCCATAACCTGTAATTCGTGAACCAGGATCTATACCTAAAATTATAGTCACTAAGAATTTACCTTCACTAAATACGCTTGATACGTAGAACAGTAATAATGCTAATGAAAAAAAACGCACTAATAAAGCCTACCTAGCATTTATAAGTGCGTTTTATTGAATTTACTGCCTGGCATTCACCGACAGAAATAACTTTTTTGTAAAATTACTCTGCTTTTTCTTCTGCTGTGGGCTCTTCTATGCGAGTAATACCTAGCTCAGTTAATTGTGCCGGGTTTGCTTGGCCTGGAGCATTTGTTAATGGACATGCCGCGGTAGTCGTTTTCGGGAACGCCATAACGTCACGAATAGAGCTTGCACCTGTCATTAGCATTACCAAACGGTCTAAACCGAATGCTAAACCAGCATGTGGTGGAGCACCGTATTGCAATGCTTCTAATAAGAAGCCAAATTTCTCTTGAGCTTCTTCATCACTAATACCCAAAATTCTAAATACTGCTGCTTGCATGTCTTGGTTATGAATACGAACCGAGCCACCGCCAAGTTCACAGCCATTTAATACCATATCGTAAGCATCAGATAGCGCGCCAACAGGGTTTGCTTCTAATTCTTGTGCAGTTAAATTTGTTGGTGCTGTAAATGGGTGATGAATGGCATGCATTTGACCATCAACTTCTTCAAACATTGGGAAGTCAACAACCCAAAGAGGTTTCCAATCACCTTGTAATAAGTCTAAATCTTCACCTAATTTAAGGCGTAATGCGCCAAGTGACTCACTTACTACATTGTACTGATCAGCACCAAAGAAAATGATATCGCCAGTTTTAGCATTCACACGCTCAAGTAAGGCTTTAGCGGCATCTTCAGATAAGAATTTTAAAATTGGAGACTGTAGTCCTTCCATACCAGCGTCAATGTCATTCACTTTTAACCAAGGCATACCTTTAGCACCATAAATGCCAACATACTTAGTTAACTCATCAAGACCTTTACGTGAGAATTTAGATGCACCTTGAGGCACACAAATAACAGCTACACGGCCTTTGTCGTCATTTGCAGGGCCTGAGAAAACCTTAAACTCAACATCTTTTAAGATATCAGCAACGTCAACAATTTCTAATGGATTTCGTAAGTCAGGCTTATCGCTACCAAAACGAGACATAGCCTCAGAGTAAGGCATGCGAGGGAACTCACCTAAATCAACGTCAAGCATAGTTTGGAATAATTCACGAATCATAGTTTCAGTAACTTCCATTACTTGATCTGAGCTCATGAATGACGTTTCAATATCAATTTGCGTGAATTCTGGTTGACGGTCAGCACGTAAATCTTCATCGCGGAAACATTTAACAATTTGATAGTAACGTTCCATGCCTGACATCATTAACAATTGCTTAAATAATTGTGGTGATTGTGGTAATGCGAAAAACTGACCTTTATGTGTGCGGCTTGGCACTAAGTAGTCACGAGCACCTTCAGGTGTTGCAGCCGTTAGAATTGGCGTTTCTATATCTAAGAAACCTTGTGTTTCTAATGATGCACGAACCGCAGAAGTCACTTTTGCACGAAAGCGCATACGCTCTGTCATTTCTGGACGGCGTAAATCTAAGTAACGATATTTTAAACGTTGCTCTTCTGAGTTTTTCTGGTTTGAATCTAGTGGTAACGGTGCAGCTTTATTGAGAATAGTTAATTCTAAACCTAATACTTCAATGCCACCGGTTGCCATGTCTTTGTTCACTTGACCTTCAGGACGTGCACGAACCTTGCCTTTAACTTGTACACAAAATTCATTACGTAAGGTATTTGCTTTCTTTAATACTTCTTGTAAATCAGGATCATATACAACTTGAACAATACCTTCGCGGTCACGTAAATCTAAAAATATAACAGCACCTAAATCTCGACGCTTGTTCACCCAGCCACATAAAGTTATTTCTTGCCCAATGTGAGATTCATTTACCTCACCACAATAAAGATCGCGCATGTATTTACCTTGAATTCAAATGAGTAACAGAAAATTAGTCAACAGTGACCCGAATCTATCACTTTTAATGATAAAAAATTGCCGACATTATAAAGCAATGTCAGGCAAAGTCACCTGACATTCTTTGAATAATACGAGTAATTTTTACGGTTAGTTTTTTGGCTGGTTAAAGACGTAACTGTTTTTGCCTGATGCCTTAACTTTATACATCAAAGAGTCGGCGACTTTTAATAGATCATTATCAGTATCACCGTCATCCGGATACATAGCAATACCAATACTACTACCAATAGTTGCTGATATATCAGAAGATAATTCAATCGGTTGCTGAATAAGTTTTAATACTTTCTCAGCAATGTAAGCCGCCTCATCTTGATTATGCAAGCCTGTAAGCAATAGCACAAATTCATCACCACCAAAACGAACAACGGTGTCAGAGTCTCGCACGCAGCCTTTTAGTCTTGTTGCTACTTCAATGAGAAGCTCATCACCGATATCATGACCATAATTATCATTAATATTTTTAAAGCCATCAAGATCGATAAATAAAACTGCAATTGATAATTGTTGGCGTTGATGAAATGAAATAGCTTTATTTAGTCGATCTTTTAGTAATACACGGTTAGCAAGTCCAGTTAAATCATCGTGAGTCGCCATATATTTCATTTGCTGTTCGAGACGCTTACGATTTTTAATTTCCAAATAGAGTCTGCGGTTCCACATCATAATAATAATGATGATAATCACAATCAGCACACCAATTTGCGCAGCAACCCGAACCACTACGTTTTTATCCAAGCCCGTTTCAATACTGATATCAAACCACTTTTCGTAAATTTGCTGGCTTTCGACATCTGTGATTGTCAACACCGCTTTATTGAGTACTGTTGCAAGTATTGGCAGCTTTTCGTTGACCGCAATATAATTGCCGTTGCGATCCACCTCATCTAACACTGACATACCTAGGCTAACCATGCTCTCGCGTTTAAGTAACTCGGTTCCCGACGATAAACTATCAATAAAACCATCCACCATGCCTTTTTGCACAGCAAGTAACCCTTCTTCTGTTTCATCAACTAATTTTAGCGAAATTGTTGGGAATTCATTTCTGATCACAGACACTAAATAATAGCCTTTAGTGATCGCTAATGAACGCCCTTTAAAATCATCTAAATTTAACTGGTTACCTAACTCGCGTGGGTGAATAATAACCCAAGGCATACTCCAATATGAATCAGTAAATAACACTTGTTTTTTACGTGCTTCAGTTGCCATTACACTGCCAATAGCGTCAACTTCACCTTCAAGTAGTGCTTGATAAAGAGCTTCAAAATTATCGTAGGCTGTATAATTAATATCAACATTCAATCGTTGTGAAATTAAGTTGAAAATATCTAAGTTTATGCCTTTAAAGTCACCGTATTTATCAACAAACTCTATCGGTAACCACTTTTTCGTGATACCAAATTTAATAGTACCATGTTGTTTCAGCCATAAAGATTCCGACTCGCTAAGTTTAAGCATAGCGAGTTGGCGCTTATAAAAACCAGATGATTGATCTAACTGCCATTTTTTCTCCAAAGCAACCAAATTCTCTAACGGAATTTCATCAAAACCTTCTTGAATTAATTGGGCAAGTTCGGGTTGTGACTGATTTAATAGCGCACTGATATTACGCGTAAATTGATAATCATCAAACTGAGTAAACGACGATTGTAAGTTACTTTGCACTAAATAGTGTTCAACTAAGTCTCTTTGACCAGCGATGATATCAAGCTCACCTCGTTCTGCAGACTCAAATAATGACGTATAATTATTAAAACTTACGATGTTAACTTGGTTAATATTTTCGTTAAGATCTTGAATAAACTCTCTATTAGATAATACGCCTATAGTTTTGCTCTTTAATTCAGAAATATGGGTGACTCTTTCAATATCGTTTGCTAAAAACAAACCATAATTGACACTATAAATTACCGGTCCAAGAAAAGCTTTTTTACTCGCCTCAGCGCCAAGTACATTATCAATATGAATATCGGCATGACCTTGTGTCAGTTGATTTAATTCAGGTGAATCATCCAAAAGAAACTCAACTTCTAAGCCATTGTATTGCGCCCAAAGTCGCCATAGTTCAATAAAAAAACCTTGCGCACTACCTGTTAATGACGTTTCGGAAAACGGTGCTTGCATACCAGAATATGACAAGGTGATTAAGTTGTCTGACTTATCGATACCTAGCCACTTGCGCTCAATTGCTGACTTTTCTTCAGCGCTTATTTTATCAATACCTTGCTGTACAAACGCTAATAATGGCTCATTTTCTTTTGCTACGGCAGTACTATAATCATTACTGTGATAGGGGATACGGGCAAATGCTGGAAAATTTTGATTAAGTAATGCATAAGCAGAAAAATTTTTGGAAAGCTTTTCAACACCGGCAATAATTAATATTTCATTCTTAATAGCGGCATTATATAGATCATGACGATTAGAAAATTTTCGTACCGTTAAAAACGGATACTTATTATTAATAGTTATCTCATGACTTGAGCCAGCAACAACACCAATTGTATAAGGTGTTAACTGGGAGATTTCTCGGATATTAGCAATGGAGCGATGTAAAAATAAGTGCCGACTTTGGTCGAAAAAAGCTTTACTAAAATTTAATATTTGCTCTCGTTCGAGATTCTTAGATAATCCAGCATGAATATCTACTTCAGCATTTTTAACCTGCTCAATAGTTTGCTCCCAATTCATTGGTACAAAATTGACTTCAACGCCTTGCTTTTGTGCCCATAGTCGCCACATATCAACCATTAAACCACGAGGTTTACGAGTATCATCAATAAAATGATAAGGATATGAGGTTTTATTAATGGCAACACTATAAGAAGTAATAGATTCTTGTGCGCATAAGTTAGCAGTAAACAAAAAACCACAAAGCGTCAGCATTATTTTCAGCAGCTGTGCCGTTCGATTTAACAAATTATATACTCATGATTATTGTTATAGTTAAACTCGTCATTTGTTAGCACCTTAAAAACTAACTGAATTCCAATAAATATAGCTAATTTAATGCTTAACTTTGTTTAGCGTATTTATCGTTGCAAATATCAGGTAAAATACTGCTTTAATTTAAACGTTAGTATAGTTTCGACATCATGCAAGCAACAGATACCGATTTAATTTTTTCTAACAAACAAAGTAAAATCAAAGACTTTGCATTTGACGCACAAGTCGTTGAAGTTTTTCCCGATATGATCAGCCGTTCAGTACCCGGTTATAATACTATTATTGACACTATTGGTCGACTCAGCCAGCGCTTTGTTACTGATAACAGCCATGTTTATGATTTAGGCTGCTCTTTAGGTGCTGCCACACTGGCAATGCGTAAAGGAATAACCGCCAAAAATTGTAAAATTATTGGAATTGATAGTTCCAGTGCTATGGTCGAGCGCTGTAAAATGCATGTAAATGCCTTTAAAGGCGAAACTCCGGTAGAAATACTTGAAGACAACATTCTTAATATCAATATTGAAAATGCTTCCATGGTGGTGTTGAACTTTACTTTACAATTTATCGCCCCTGAACTTCGCCAACAGTTATTAACTAAAATTGCTAACGGCTTGAAGCCTGGTGGGTTGCTATTGCTATCAGAAAAAATTGCCGACGGTGATCAAGTTTGTAATGAATTACTGATTGACTTACATCACGACTTTAAACGTGCCAACGGCTACAGCGAATTAGAAATAGCACAAAAGCGCACCGCGCTCGAAAATGTCATGCGTATAGATACCTTAGACACTCATTTAAACCGCCTACAGCAAGCAGGCTTTAACCACACTACACCTTGGTTTCAGTGTTTTAACTTTTTCTCGCTTATCGCCATCAAATAATTACTCAAACTATGATTTTATTTAACAACTTTTATCAAAAAATTGCCGGCAACCGTTTAAATCACTGGTTAAACACCTTACCTGCCCAATTAACGCAATGGCAAGAGCATCATTTGCATGGAGAATTTGCTCAATGGCAAAAAACCATAACAGCCCTTCCTAAAACATCACCTTCAAGTGTTGATATTAGCTCCACCGTTCGCGCAGGTGAACGTAGCGATATTAATGACGGCGAATACAAACGTATAGAAAATTTACTAAAAAAATTCAAACCTTGGCGCAAAGGACCATATCACATCCATGGCTTACATGTAGATACTGAGTGGCGTTCTGACTTTAAATGGCAGCGTTTAGCACCACATATTAGCGACTTAAAGAATCGCTATGTACTCGATATCGGCTGCGGAAGTGGTTATCACCTGTGGCGAATGCGTGGCGCTGGTGCCAAATTTGTCGTAGGCATTGACCCAACACAGTTATTTTTAACTCAATTTCAAGCCATTCAACATTTTGTACAGGACGATAATGTTAACTTACTGCCGTTAGGTGTTGAGCAACTTCCTGAGTTAAAAGCTTTTGATACCGTATTTGCCATGGGCGTTTTATATCACCGCCGCTCGCCTATCGACTTTATATACCAATTAAAGGCTCAATTAGCCCCAGGCGGCGAATTAGTGCTTGAAACCTTGGTAGTTGATGGCGACAAAAACACGGTTTTAGTTCCCGGTGAACGCTACGCAAAAATGCGTAACGTATGGTTTTTACCAAGTTGTGATGCTATGTGCGCCTGGCTTGAACGTTGTGGTTTTAAAAATATTCGTGTGGTAAATACCGATGTAACCGCATTGGATGAACAACGAAAAACAGACTGGATAGATACTGAGTCACTGCAAGACTTTCTTGATCCAAATGACAGCAGTAAAACGATTGAAGGTTACCCTGCACCGAAAAGGGCCATATTTATTGCTAATAAATAGCAGGATTGCCGCGCTTAGCCATATTACCGTTACCTGTTTTATTGTAGGTAACGGTCTAATACCAATTGATAAACACCTTGCTCTTTAATTAACGCGACTCCTTGGTCAAATAAATCTCTATGTTGTGCACTGTTAAAACCGGCAGAATACTCTCGCTCATCAAAAATTTGGTGAATAATAAAGTGCTGATTATAACGACCACCAACATGTGTTTTAACAAAGTGCTTAAAAATATTAACATCCAAAATAATCACTTCTGTACGGCGCGAGAATAACATTTCTATTTGCTGGTTTTGATCTGCAATTTCTCGGTAATCAGTCGATAAACTAACGCTGGCATTATAATCATCGCCTAGAAACTTTTTTGCATTTTGAAAGGCTACAATACTTTTTCCAGACAATCCTTTTACTGAATCTACGCGAACTTCACTATCTGTTAAACTAACGGCAACATTTTGATATTTAATATATGGTTTAGAAACAAATATGCTTGGGTGCTGATAATCTGCTGGCAGTGTAGTAATTCCGTCAGCATTAAACCGTTTAAAACCGCTAATACTTCGCCCTAATGGTAAATGGGTAAAATTCACCTGTTGATTAACACTAATAAATGCTTCACGAACAAGATCTAGCTGCAAGCCAGCGCCATTCTCTTCAATAATAAATGGTGGTTTAGGTAAGCCTGCTAACATATCTATTTGTGGAGAAATAGGCTTAGTTTTATCGATAATAACTTCAGTTGCATTATCAATAGCCCCTATAGCCCTATTTGGCAACAAGAAAAATAATAAAACAACCAGGCAAAATATATTACGGTTATCTCTCACGAATAAAACTGCTCCACGTTAATGCTATTTGCTGATGTAAAAAACATGCTAGCTATTGCGCTAGCCCAGGAAAGTTCGCTAATGTAACTATATTGTGCTCAGAATACAATTATCTTAATCTAACGTTCAATTAGACTCCTGTAAATAATAATAAACTATATGTAACATTACTGTTAACTCAAAGAAACGTAGAGGTATCATGGACAATCCTTGGCTAGTAAGACGACTAGAACGTGTTGCAAATCGACATCAAGATCACCGTAGCCCTTTTCAGCGTGACCGCGCAAGAATATTGCACTCAGCCGCTTTTCGCCGACTACAATCAAAAACACAAGTAATGGGCAGTGGCCAAAGTGACTTTTATCGTACTCGCCTCACTCATTCATTAGAGGCTGCTCAAATCGGCTCTGGAATTCTTGCGCAAATCCGTAACAAATATCCACAACAAAGCCAGCAACTTTTCCCAACAGACGACAGTTTAATTGAATCTTTATGTTTAGCTCATGATATTGGCCACCCCCCTTTCGGACATGGCGGCGAAGTTGCTTTACATTACATGATGCGCAATCATGGTGGCTTTGAAGGTAATGGCCAAACTTTTCGTATTGTTAGTCATTTAGAACCCTTTAGTGAAAACTTTGGCATGAACTTAACCCGTCGAACGCTTCTTGGGTTAATCAAGTACCCTCAAGTTATTGATGAGCTGCAATGCCAACCGTTGCCTTTGGCTCCTAATTCAACAAGACAACTAAAAGCAAGTCAATGGCACCCACCTAAAGGTTTATATCAAGACGATAGCGAGATGATTGATTGGGTATTATCGCCTTTATCAATCGAAGATAAAGAGCAATTTCAACAAGCTATTGTAAAACCCGGTGCTCACAAGAAAACTCAGTTTAAATCACTCGACTGCTCAATAATGGAATTAGCAGACGATATTGCGTATGGCATTCATGATCTAGAAGACGCTATTGTTACCGGCGTTGTTTCACAGCACGACTTTCACCAACAGGTTATTGTTAAACTGCAACAACTAGATGATCCTTGGATAAAATCATACAGCGAAAATTTAGCCAGCAAACTTTTTGACAACCAACGTTTTATTCAAAAAGAAGTCATCGGTGGCTTAGTGAATTACTTAATTACTGCAGTAGAGCTAGTGGATATAAGCCGAGAGAAATCTGCCGACTTTCAGGAGCCACTACTTAAATATAATGCCGTGCATCCTCCAATTGCAGAAAAAACCTTACAAATATTTAAAGATTTTGTATATCAATATGTTATAAAACAAACTTCAATTCAGCAATTAGAGTATCGTGGTCAACAAGTGGTTATGGAGCTATTTGAGGCATTAGCTTCCGATCCTGAACGCTTATTACCGAAAAGTACGGTATTACGTTGGCAACAAGCACAAGAAAATGGAACAAATTCATATCGAGTAATTGCCGATTACGTTTCAGGCATGACAGATGAATACGCAACTCGCCTCTACCAAACTTTATTTTTACCCATTGGGCAAACTGGCTTTGGTAAACATGACTACTAGTGCATAGTAATCATCACAAGCATGACATAAAAAATTTAATACTGAATTTTCAACATAAATGAGCAAAAGAGAAGTTATCTACTAATGGCGAATATGCTAGATATTTATGCAGGTAAAAATGCCTTAAAAACAATTCAACAACACGGTTTTAAACAAGAACTATTTACCACTATGCTCGGTGCTAACGGTGACCTAAAGTGGTTACCTTTGTATAGCTAAACACCGATTTTTATACAAAAATGTGCACGACTATTTAATCCGAAGCGTTAATAGTTACACCATAAGACACTTAAAACATTAAGAACTTTTAAGTAAATTTCACATATTGCTCATGTTTTTATACTAAGAAATTATTCTCTTAATATTCAGTTTAAGTATACGAATTAAGCGCTGGCGTCATAATGACGTGGTATTGACGCTACCCTGTCGTCACCTAAAATTTATAAATAAGGGTATAACTTAAATACTTTGAATTTTATCGAATACCTAAAATGGAAATAATCAGTAATAAAAAAATTAAGCTGCTTAGACTTGAGCATGGCTGGTCTCAAGAACGCCTAGCAAAAGTTAGTGGTTTAAGCTTAAGAACTATTCAACGTATTGAAGCTGGAGAGTCTTGCTCAGTTGAATCAAAACTTTCACTGGCATCAACATTTGATGTTGCGCCCAAAGATTTAACACAACTAAAACACCAATCTCAGGGTGATAATGAATTAGACATTCCTAGATGCATTTCTTTACTGTCAATTCTTAGTACATTGATTCTTTTGGTAAGCATATCAGGCGGAATAGCATTGTTTGCAGATTACATATCATTTCTGATTCTTGTAATCATGTCCTTAGCTTTAACAATTATGTCAAAGAGTGTTCAAGATACTTTAATGGTTCTCAAGCTATTTAAGTGGCTTGTATTCAAACCATACCCCGTAAAAAAATTAGCTGCACGAATTAGAACGCTTCATAAACTAACAATTCACCTCTATTCATCTAGCATTTTCATTTCATTAATTGGTTTGCTTGGTGTTCTCGGTCAACAAGATCTGAATTTTTCTCAAATTCATTTGTATTTATCAATTATTGGTTTACCAATCCTTTACGCTGTAATGATTTCAGAAATGATTATTCGCCCAATAAAATGTAAAGCAGAAATTTTACTCTGCATTGACTGAGCAAGATAAAAAGGAAAAAATGAATTATATAAAAATATTAGCTTTATTAATCTTAATAAATATTAGCTTTAGTACTCTTGCCAAAAAATTTCACTTTATTGATGAAATATTGAAAAAACAAATAGCATCAGAAGCCCCTGGTTGTAGTGTTGCGATCACAAATAAAGATAGCAGTTCATACTTTTCAAGAGGAATGGCAAGCTTAGAGTATCAAACTAATTTATCAAGCCAAACTCAAATGCTCACAGCCTCAACAAGTAAGCAATTCCTTGGCTATGCTATTTTGCTATTAGCAAAAGAAAGCTTAATCAATTTAGATGATAAAATCGAAAAATATATCCCTGAGTATAAAGCTTTTCATGGAATAAAAATTCACCAGCTTTTAAATCACACTTCTGGCATTAGAGATCACTGGGGAATATTCGAGTTAATGGGCAAGAGCCTATACGATGAATATAAAACATCATTAGTAGAACAAACATTAATAGGATCTAAGACAGATTTCTCCCCGAATGAACGTTACTTATATTCAAATGGAGGATATTTTTTACTTACTAAAATAGTTGAGAAAGTTACTCAACAATCATTTTCTATCTATATGAAAAAGGCTATTTTTCAAAAAATAGGAATGAAAAACACCTACTATTTTGATGACTATACAAAGATTATCAAAAATAGGGCTGACGGTTACTTAACCGATGAAAATAAAAACTTTTTTGCAATGAGAACACATTCGGAAATAGTAGGCCCTGGTCATATAATAACAACAATAGAGGACTTTTCTCTTTGGGCAAAGTTTCTTCTACATACAAACTTAAGCGATCTATACTCACCGTTAGCAAAATTTAATGGCAGCAAGTTAGGTGGTGATGTTAGTTATTACGCAGGATTATTTAAAGAAAAGTTTAATGGGCTGCATGTATACCAGCATGCTGGTTACTATGAAAACTGGAGGCAAGGTTTTAGTCTATATCCCGATAAAAACATTGCGATTATTTCCCTATGCAATCGCGCAGATATATCCACTAACAAGTTAAACTACTCGATAGCAAGAAACTTATTTTCATGGCCAAAAAGTGAAATAACTCGAAGTTCAAGTACAAGCGTCAAAACAGGTTTGTTTTATAATAAAGAGTTAAATGAATTCATTTATATTGAAAAACATAAAGAGCAATTTTACTATCTTAGTCCTAATAACTCCGCATATGCAAAACTTAACTTTAATAGTAATAAAAATCTCTATAATGGCGTTAACTTTCAACAAAACAATACCTTTAAGTTTTCGGAGGATGAAGTATTATTTTCTAGCCCTGTCATATCAGGGAGTTTTCATAAATTAAACTTCAAAAATAAAATTACTCAAGAACTTAAGTACATTGGTAGATATAAAAGCATAGAAAAATTGGGCGAAATAAAAATCTTTTATGCCAACAATAAGCTTGTCATGGAATTAGAAAATATTGGTACAATCAAATATGATCAATCCACTGAAGGCGTTTGGGTTGACCAAGATAACATGTCAACTATTTCATTCACACAACAAGATGAATACATTGAATTAAACCTTTCTTTAAAGCATATGAAAAATGTAGAGTATAGAAAATCAACTTGAAAGTAATACTCCCATTAATAGCCTCTATTCTCATATCAGCTTGTAGTAGAGATATACCTCAATTAAAAGCTTTAAAAAGCTTTCAGTTTCTTGCTACCTCATTACTCGAGGCTGATATTTCCGATGACGCTTCAATTCTTGCTTTACTTTCAGTTGATACCATATCTGTTTGGTCAATAGAAACTAGAGAATTAATCCAAAGGTGGGAACTAGAAACTCTTAAAGGCCATCAATATTTTGTCTCGCTTTCAAAAAACAAACAATTTGTCGCAAGCGCAGATAAAAATAAAGTCACTATATTTGATTTACGAACCAAAGAAATAAAAAGCACATGGAACATCAATGGCTTTTCCTCGTTATCAAAAATTACTTCTTTAAAGCTAAATGATGACGGAAAAAAAATATTCATTGGTCTAAATGAAGGTACCATTGTCCAAATTGATTTAAATAATAATACAAAGTCACTATTTAAAATGCATAGCTCCAATGTGAGCTTTTTAGAGCTTGCTGAAAATGGGAAATATGTTTTATCAGCAAGTGTTGATGGCAGTGTAATTTTATTTAATACGTCAACGGGCAACAAGCTATCGAGTGTCCAAGCGAATACAAGAATTACCAGCCTAGTCTTAGATTATCAATCTAGTCAGTTTTTTTATTCTGACGCATTGAATAAGCATCAAGTCATTGACCTAAAAAACTCAACGGTGATTTCATCATTAAATTATTTTGAGCGATTCAAATACTTTAGAAAAGGGATATTTATTAATGAAGGTAAAAAATTATTCAATTCTACACCTAAAAACCAATTAGCGATATGGGATATAAAAACGGGAAAACAAGTCCAAAAAGGGAACATTAAATCACTCTCTTTTGGATCTACAGTACTGGATGTAGCCTTAAAAGAAAATAATGACGTGTTAACAATATCTTCAGATGGAATAATAGAAACTTGGCACATCAGCGAAAACAGTCAAATTTAAACGTGTTAGCATAACAATCCAAAACTCAATAAAATGAAAAGCAAAACTCCTACCCACAAATAAATCATAATAAAAGTGATTTATTTAGACATTAGTTAGCTTGCTAAAAGCTCTTATGAGGGTGTATTTATTAAAAACTTTAACATTAGACGAATATGCTAGATATATATGCAGGTAAAAATGCCTTAAAAACAATTCAACAACACGGTTTTAAACAAGAACTATTTACCACTATGCTCGGTGCTAGCGGTGGCCCAAAGTGGTTTTCATTATTTGGCTTAGACAAATTTTTATTTGGCGAATATTTTAAAAATAGGACAACAGAGCTAAATTTAATTGGCTCTTCTGCTGGTGCGTTTCGATTTGCTGCGCTAAGCCAACAACAGCCTGTTGAGGCCATAACACGCTTAGCAACACTATACTCACAAACACAATATTCTCAAAATGCTAATGCTACTGAAATAACCGACAAAGCCATTACTTTACTTAACGAGGTATTAGGTGAAAAAGGCTGTCGTGAAATTATCAACAACCCGATATTTAAAGCACATTTTGTCGTTGCAAAATGCCAAGGTTTAACGTCATTTGAGCATAAATTTCCATTAATGTTAGGACTAGTGGCCAGCATGGTATTTAACCAAGTTGACCGTGGCCTACTCGCGAAACAATATCAACGTTTTGTTTACCACCATCCAAATAGCAAACTTAAAGTACACGACAATTTTAACTTCAACACCCAATACCAGCCATTAAACCAAGAAAATTTAGCGACAAGCTTATTAGCCTCTGGCTCTATCCCCATTGTAATGAAGGGCATACAGGATATTATTGGCTCACCAAAAGGCATGTATCGTGATGGCGGCATTATTGATTATCATTTTGACCTTGATATTACACCAGCTAATGGTCTAACACTTTATCCGCACTTTTCTTCTATGCCGAAGGCCGGTTGGTTTGACAAAAACTTGAATCGAAAGGTTAATGCCAAGTACTATGAAAATACCGTGATGCTAGTGCCATCGAATGAGTTTATCGCTCGGTTACCGTTTGCAAAAATACCCAATAGAAAAGACTTCACTGATTTAGATGCAAAAACGCGATTAGATTACTGGCAAACTGTATTAAGAGAATCTGACTATTTAGCAGAAGAATTCGCCAAAGTTATAGCAACATCAAGAACTGAAAATATCAGGTTGATAGAATAACCTAAAATGGTCACAGCAGGGAATGATAAGTATATGGCTAAGCCACCACTGGTAATTTGGGATAACAATACCTTTGCAACAGGGATAGAAGAAATTGATAGCCAACATAAAATATTAGTTGGCTACATTAATGACTTAGCTTGGGCTATTGATAATAAACAAGATAAACAACTTATGTCGGCATTATTTGATAAGCTTTGTGATTACACACAATTCCACTTTCAAACAGAAGAAGCTTATATACTTGCCCTTAATAAAAATGACTGCTTATTACATCAGTTGCAACACAAACATTTTATTGAGGAGCTTAACCGCATCATAGCGCTCGGCGAAACAATAAAAATCTCCGAAGAGTTACTTTATTTTTTAACCGACTGGCTGCTACATCATATCCAAATAGAAGATAAAAAGTTCTTCCAGTAACTAATGTATCAACAGCAGATGCACTTACTCTTTTTGTTGAAAAAAACAGTACTTTAAGAAATTTTTAATTTAAGAAGCTTTCTGATAAATAGCACATACGGCACCAGCGGGGTCTTTAATCACTGCATATTTATCACTACCCATTGATTTAATTTCCGTTACTAATTCGCCGCCGTTATTTTTCACCGCCACGATTGAGGCATCAATATCGGCGACTAAGAAGTAAGGCAACCACGCTGGTGGTAAATCCTTATTTACGCCCTGAGCATGACAAATGCCACTAACAGCGGCACCATTAATGGGTTCAAGCATAGCGTAATCGTCATAATCTCCCATCGAAACACTTTCTGTTTTCCAGCCAATAACATCTTGATAAAATGATTTTACTTCTCCAGCATTTTCGACCGATAAATCAAGCCATGCCATGGTACCTATTTTACTTTCACTCATTATTTCTCTCCGGTGATATCGTTCGCTTTATTAAATTTTAGGGTTTCTCGGATAAAATTTGTCAGGTAAAGCATTTATATGCTCGAAAAAACGTGTGTCTTTATAAGGTAGCTTCATAAAGCCAGAAATACCAAAACCAGTAATGGTAGGTAACAACTGTAGTAACTCAGTTAAACACTGCTTAAATTCAGCTTCTTTGTCGTGGTTTAATAACATTAAATAGCTATGAATTTTCAAATGCTTTGGTAATACTTCAAAAATAATACACCCGGTATGGTGAATTTGATTCATTCTTGCCAAAACGGCCATTATTTCATCGGGTAGATACAAATATTCGTCGGGATCTTTACCATCTTCAAAATAGGAATGTAGGCGAGTAACATCGTCGATATCAGCAACATCGCTAATGTCATATGGTATAAACTGCTCGCTCGCAGCCTTAAATGGCAACGCTTCATTCTCGCGCTCTACGTGCAGAGTATTACGAGCATCAAACAAGCAACTTTTAAAAACCCCGACTCGGAAAATACCTTGTGCTAACCTAACCATGTTATTCACCGCACTTTGAAAGGATGCTTTTAATTTCGGATCAAATAACGATAAATTCGAATCAATATAAACCCCATCTTTTTCCCAGCGAACGGCTAAGCCCCCCACCACAGGGAAGTTCGCTAAGCGGCTTACTGCAGCAATAAAGGCTTTTTCGGTGTCTCCCATCCCCATGAGAAAGTTTTTATAATATTTTTCCAGTTGTACATCATCAATACCACTCAATTGCTCTCGATCAGAAGACTCTCGTAAAAATGACTTACGCGAGCCATAAACAACGGTATCGATATTTTTATTATAATTTTTACACCACACTGGCACTAAAGGTGAAATTTCAATGGCTAGTGGCGGTTCAGCTAATACAGTATTTTTTAGTAAACTAAGGTGCTGAAAAAAGTAATCTCCGGCTTTATTTCTAGTCGCTCTATCATTGCTGAGCATACCCGTTAATATTTGTGCTAACAATTTAGGTAAGCCTAAAGACGAAGGGGGAATAACCGCACTACCATAACGACAAGATTGCCCAGAAGCTATGGCATATAAGGTTGCAGCTAGGCCTTGTTCATCAAATCGTGGCGATGACATTTCACCACTAATTTGCTCAGGGCCAATGAAATAAACATCTCCTAAACGGGCATTACTATTTTGTAAGTCACTGCTCATTAAGTCCATGATATTATTCGCCGTTGTATGACCGTATATATCAAGCTGTGCGGTAACTGCTGAGCCCCAATCAACCAAATAAACTTTTTCAGTTTTCTCATCAAATACTACGTTCGACGGTTTTATGTCGCCATGCACATAAGGTTTACCTTTAACATGTTGGCTGGGGTCACGTAGATAATGTAAAATATCAGCAAGTTGCAAGGAAATTTTTACCACTAACTCTGCCGGTAACGGGCCTTTTTTATGCGATAACTGCTCTAAATCTATTCCCGGCGCGCGCTGCATATGAACAATGGATTGCCGTTTAATTTTGTAATATTCAATAATATTAGGAATGCGACTATGAGCAAGTTCACCTTGAATTTCAGCTTCATCTGCTAAACGGTCTTGCACATGTTGTGGCAAATTTATTCGAGAAAACTTAAAAACTTGGGACTGCCCTGCTTCATCATCACCGCCAAAAACAAAACCGAATGCCCCTTTACCAATTAAGGAAATATTTTTATAACCCAACAAACTTAATTGTTGCTGACAAAGTTCAACCCATTGTTTTAACTTGGTCGCATCTTCATGGTTAAGTAAATATATTGATTGCTCTTCGGCAATATAAAAATGCTGGAGTTTCTTTTCTACCACCGTCAACCTCAAAGAAAATGCACTGTAATTGTTTATCTATCATCAAAAGTACAACACAAGACATTGGCTATTCGAGAAACGACTGCAAAAGAGAAGAAAATAACCGCCTGTATTGTCTGAATAAAATCATACCATGATTTTTCAAGATTAGAGGTTAATAAAAAATAAAGCTTAGCAACGGCGTTAAGGTAAAAATAATAATTAACTTTAGTGTTGCTGGCGTGAGATTAACGCGGTGAATTTAGGCAGTATATCGGTATTATTCACCAAAGACTTTTGTTGATCTAACTGATACACTAATCTGTGGTTAATCGTGAAATTTATTTGCTTGAGCAACTGCCGAGTTGTGTCTTGGTTACTCAGCTCATCCGTAATTACATAACTAGCTTTTGGGCTCGTTAATATTTGACTACATGCCGATAAAAATATCAGCATAATAAAAAAGCTAACTTTGCAGTAATTCATTTCGGGTAAACGTGTCTTACTAATGACCAAGTTTAATGGCACTTTGAAAAGCATATTTTATAAAAATTGAACAGTGAACTCTGCTCGATGATGATGCATCAAGTAATATTTTGTACGATTATCATTTAACCTAAGCCACTAATTTACTAAGCAAAAATGTAACTCAGATAAAAGGTACTTAAAAAAGTTTAAATATTATCAGTCGATGTAACATTACTGTCACAGTGAAAAAGTATCATAACCCAACATAGCATTGATATGTAGAACAGAACTCTCTCTAGAATTTTATTGGACTTTCCCTATGTCTATTGCCCTAATTTAATAACAAGTGTTGTTAAATTGGGGCTTTTTTTATCTTTTCATTAATTGACTAGCGATTGCTATATTAAGACCGAATGGCTGTAAAGGCTCATGTGCTCAAGGCATTGCCTGCATGGATGTAGGTACTTAGTTTTGTCTGGAACTTAAAAATTGACCACTCTTCGACGTAATGCCTATAGCCATGGAGGCTGTGAAGGGCCTGTGCATCGCCTCTCTTTCACATCCGTGTATTCGAGACATACCGTACATCATGAATATCACCCTCTTTCACACCCGTGTGTTCGAAACATACCGTACATCATGAATATCGCCCTATTTCACATCGACATACATGGAGGTATTAATGCCTTGTAGCCATGGATGGCTATGAAAGGCCATGTGATCGGGGTATACCATTCATCCTGAATATCGCCCCTCTTTCACATCCTTGTGATCGGGACATACCATTCATCCTGAATATAAAAAGCCTGCATAGTGCAGGCTTTTTAGTAACAAATAATCAGTAAAGACTAAGACATATGCGCTAGCATATTACTTGGCTCTTCAAGGAATGACTTCCATAGATTACAAAAACGAGCAATAGTACCGCCATCAATTGTGCGGTGGTCGCCAGACCAACTTACTTGCATAATTGAACGAGCTTCAACTTCACCTTTATCATTAAAGCGAGGTAGTTTTTGTAGTTTACCTAAAGCAACAATTGCCGACTCAGGCTTGTTAATAATAGGTGTTGCCACGGTACCACCAATAGCGCCAATATTTGAAATGGTAATAGTACCACCTTTCAAATCTTCTGCTGGCACACGCCCTGAACGCGCATCATTCGTTAAACGCGTAATATCAACAGCTAAATCAATAATTGATTTAGTTTGTACTTGTTTAACATTTGGTACTAACAAACCAACTTTTGAGTCAACGGCCATACCAATATTATGATCATCAAAATAAGTTAGTTCTGTACAGTCTTCATTCACTTGCGTGTTAACTAATGGAAACTGCTTCAATGCTAACGACATTGCTTTCATAAAGAACGGCATCATAGTTAATTTGATATCTTGCTTAGCGTAAACTTCTTTAAGTTCACCACGAAGTTTAATCAAATTAGTCATGTCTATTTCTTCACAATAAGTAAAGTGAGGAATCGTTGATACAGAATTCACCATAGCTTTCGCCATCGCCGCTTTAACACCACGAATAGGCTCAACTCGAGTACCACCACTAACCTTTCCTACAGCTGCAGTGTTAACTTCTGTCGCTGCTGGTGCTTCATTAAAGGCGACAACATCTTCTTTATAAACACGGCCTTTCTTACCACTACCTGGAACTTGGTGAATATCAACATTCAGCTCACGAGCAACACGACGCACTGCTGGGCTTGCTACAGCTTTTTCATTAACAACTTTAGCATTGGCTTTCACTGGTGCAGGTTTACTTGGTGCAGCTGGTGCTACTTTCACAGCTTCAGTTTTTGGCGCTTCGGCATTATGTACAGCAACACTAGCAGTGACAGAGCCAGATATTTCAACGGCAAATAAAGGCGAATGAACTTTAGCTATTTCACCTTTAGCATAATAAAGCTTAACCACTTTACCATTATGCATAGCTGGAATTTGAACTAACGCTTTATCTGTCATTACATCAGCGATAGGTTGATCTTCTTCAATCACATCGCCTTCAGCCACTAACCATTCAACCAATTCACATTCAACAATACCTTCACCAATATCTGGCAAAATAAAGTCTTCAATTTGACTACCTGATGCTGCAGGTACATTGCTTTCAGCGACGGCTTGAACAGCTGGCTCTTCAACAACAGCATCTGCTGCTACTGGCGCACTTGCTGTTTCACCCGCTGGCGTCATGGCAAATAATGGCTGATGCACTTTTGCAATATCGCCTTTTGCATAATAAAGTTTATCAACAACACCTGAATGCATCGCAGGAATTTGCACTAACGCTTTATCCGTCATTACATCGGCTACTGGCTGATCTTCTGCAATCACGTCACCTTCTGCTACTAGCCATTCAACTAGTTCACATTCAACAATACCTTCACCAATATCTGGTAATATAAAATCAATACTCATGCGATAAAGTCCTAGTAATTCATACTGTTTTTAATGGCTTCGTAGATCTTCAAATGATCTGCAGCATATTCTTTCTCAAGTGCTAATGGGTATGGTGTGTCCATACCACATACACGAGCGATTGGCGCTTCTAGGTGTAAGAAACATTCTTGCTGAATAGTTGCCGCTATTTCACTGGCAAAACCTGCCGTTAACGGCGCTTCTTGGCTAACCACAAAACGACCTGTTTTCGTTACTGAATTAGCTACAGTTTCAACATCCCAAGGTAAAATGGTACGTAAATCGATAATTTCACATGAAATACCGTCAGCTGAGGCTATCTCTGCTGCTTTTTCTACGATCTCCATTTGAGCGCCCCACGCTAGCAACGTAATGTCGCTACCTTGTTGCACTACTTCAGCTTTACCTAATGGTAACTGGTAATCTTCTTCAGGTACTTCGCCAACTGATGCACGGTATAAACGCTTAGGCTCAAAAAATATTACTGGGTTATCGTCACGAATTGATGCTAATAACAAACCTTTTGCTTGATATGGATTTCGAGGTACTACAACCTTCAAGCCTGGCGTATGCGCAAAATAAGCTTCAGGCGATTGGCTGTGATATAAACCACCAGCAATACCACCGCCGTATGGCGTACGAATAGTGAGTTTACCAACATCAAACTCATTACCACTACGGTAACGGAATTTAGCCGACTCATTAACAATTTGGTCAAAAGCTGGGAATATATAATCAGCAAATTGGATTTCAGCAATTGGCGTACTACCCTGTGCAGCTAGACCATTAGCAAAACCAATAACACCTTGTTCTACCAATGGTGTATTGAAACAACGGTTCTTACCGTACTTCTCTTGTAAACCACTAGTTGCACGGAAAACACCACCAAAGTGTCCTACATCTTCACCAAAGCAAACTGCACGATCATTTTCAGCCATTACCGTATCAAGCGCATTATTAATCGCTTGTAATAAATTCATTTGCGCCATTACTTAATTCTCCCTGCAGTAAACGGGTAAGCTTGCGGATACTTTTTAATATGTACTTTTAACTGTTCAAGTTGTTCTTGTAACAACGGTGGAGCTTGGTCGTAAACGTCCGTCACTAAATCTTCAACTGGCGGCTTATCAATTTTTTCAGACACTTTTACTGCAGCTAAAACTTCTTCACGAAGTTTTTCAAATAACTCAGTTTCTTGTGCTTCATTCCACCAACCTTGCGCCAACATCCAGTTCTTCATTCGAAGAATAGGGTCATGCTCTTGCCACTTAGCTTCTTCTTCACGGGTACGGTAGCCTGATGGATCATCTGAAGTTGAATGCGCACCTAAACGGTAAGACATAGCTTCAATTAGTACTGGCTTTCCTTCTTTAACAGCATATTCACGCGCAAGTTGCACAGCTGCAATTACCGCTAAAATATCGTTGCCATCGATACGTAAAGTCTTCATACCGTAACCAACACCACGTGAAGCAATACCATTACCCACGTACTGTTCATCAGACGGTGTTGAAATGGCATAACCATTATTACGACAGAAGAAAATAACCGGCGACTGATGTACTGCAGCCATATTTAAACCAGCATGAAAATCACCTTCAGAAGCTGCACCCTCACCAAAATAACAAATGGTAACAGCGTCTAAGCCTTGCATTTTTTGCCCGTAGGCATAACCAGCAGCTTGTGGTATTTGTGTGCCTAACGGTGATGAAATCGTCATATAGTTCAATTCATTACTACCGTAGTGAATCGGCATTTGACGACCTTTACCTAAATCTTTTTCATTACTGAACATTTGGTTCATAAAGTCTTCAAGGCTAAAACCTCGAAACATTAATGCGCCTTGTTCACGATACTGCGCCATGATCATATCTTGATCTTTTAGGCCTGCAGCACCACCAACACTTGCGGCTTCTTCACCGAGTGCTGCCATATAGAAACTGATGCGACCTTGGCGTTGTGCCGCCACCATGCGCTCATCTAAAACACGATGAAATGCGAGCGTTTTGTATGTTTTAGTGGCAAGTTCTTGATCAATTTCTGGCATGGTAGCATTTTCATAGATGCTACCATCTTGTTTCAATATTTTAAGGATTGGAATTTCAACTGAATGACCATCAATAAAAGCTGGTTGATGTACTACCGGGCTTTCGTTATATACGTCAGTGTTCATAGCCTTCTCTTTTTTATTAACCTTGAATGACAAGGTGACATTTTACATTCACAAATTATTTACCATTGAAAGTATAGAAGCTTTCACGGTGAGGTGAATATTTATGTCATTGTTATGAATTGTTGGTTGTAATAATCGCAAGCACTTTACCTTTACGTAAACTGAAAAACAAGTTTAGTGATCAAAGTTAGTGCTTTTATTTGTATAACGGCGAGCATAATTCTTTACAGTTATACCCGCACATAAATACCTGACCATATGCTTAGTTATGCAGGAATAATTTGTTATTCAATATACATAGCATCTGCACTATTTATATTAGTCAAAGCTAAGTTATTAATTCGCTTAAGTAAGTGTTGTTGGTGTAACGGTTAACATAGCGCGTTGACCAATTGCCACATTAGCATTTGGGAAAATAATGGCTTCACCATCTTGTTGGGTTTTCACCTCAGCACCACCATCAACAGCCAATACATGCCCTTGTGGGAAATCCGTAAAGTTTTCAACGTCATCTGCAAACGTTAAGGAAAAGTCCTCATGATGGCGATCAATCACTTGCGATATTTCATACAAATTAAAATCTTCTGCTTGATACGGCGTTAGTTCAAGATCTTGCCCTGATACTAAACGTGTTAAAGTTTCACGCACTTGCACAAATTGCGTCATATCATTTTCGCCAAATGGGCGCACTTTACCTAGCTCTACAGTGAAAGCATCAGCACCAAATTCATTTGAAGAAAAATAGCTAAATGTGGTCGTTGGCGAATGAGAAAGCAACACAGTACTAACACCACAAGCATTTAAAAATGCAAGTTGAGATTTTTTACGTGGTGCGCCATGAAGAAACGGATAAACAGCAAATTTGTCGCATTTAGAGCCACGAATTGCCGTATGTAAATCGTAGTGGCATCGATGACGTTCACCACCATTTGCACAAGGTAATTTACTGCCAACTTCAAAAAATTCACGTACGGTATTTTCTAACAATAATGCTCTGTGACGCTCTTTATTAATTAGGCCTGGGCCGTTTCCTTGGTCTTGTGAATGACCACCTGAAAATAAACGATTCATATTTTCTTCTACAAAGCGCTCAGCAATGTTCATTGATGCTGGATTTCCAAAAATAAACAATACACGCTCAGCTAGCATTAACTCACCACGAATTAGCTGGCCAATAATATCACTGCAAATTTCAATTGGCGCAGTTTCATTACCATGCACCGCACTTGATAAAACGATATCTTGACTAGTTTCACGATCCAGTGGTTCAAAGGTAATTAACCCTGTTTCTAAAACTGACACTTTGCTTTTTGATTGCGATGTTTGATGAACAACTTCAAAGCTGAATTCACCACCTGGTAGCGACCATTCATTGGCACGTGTTATAGATAAGAAGTCACCACTTTGTTGTAATCTTGATGCCAAAGTAGTTGTTGAATTTGTTATATCGCTCACGCCGAATCACCTATTGTCGTATCTGTTGTATGGTAAATTTTAATTTAAAAACTTTCATACACTGTAATAATTGCGCGCTATTGTACAGGATTTCGCGAGATACGTCTTGCCTGTGATGTATGTGCATCACCGACAAAATAGTACAGTCTTCCCTGCTCGTTAATCTTTAAACAGCTAAATCGAGTTAATATTGCGAACAGAGCGTTAGCAAGGCTTGTTATGAAAAAAGTGGAGAGAATAGCAGCCCATAAACGCAGGGCTGCCTTGAAGTACTTAATCTATTTGGACTCTGCCAAGCTAGCACTACTATCAATAGCAGAACTAATAATCTCACCATCAGCAATTTCAATAATATCATCTTGTGGTTGGATTAACTCTCGATGATGACTGATCATGATCACATGCATTTCTGTCGCTAAACGTCGTAATAAAGCCATTAATTCAGTTTTATTTCTGCTATCAAGCGCAGACGTAGGTTCATCGAGTAATAATACTTTTGCTTGACGCAGTATTGCCCGTGCAATAGCAAAACGTTGCTTTTCTCCGCCAGAAAATTGATGTGCCTGTTCTGAAACAATTTGTTCTAAATTTTGATTAATTCGTTGTAACCAGCTTTGTAAACCAACCGAGACTAAAACATCCAAAATATGTTTATCACTAATGGTGTTATCCAAACCTAAGGTAAGGTTTTGACGAATGCTGGCATGTAGTAATTTAGGCTCTTGGTCAACCCAAGCAATCACTTGCCGAACAGAGTGAAGGTTATAGTGACTGAGTGCTTTACCGTTAATAAACACAGAGGCATGGGTTTCCGGGTAAAAACCTAAAAACTGGTTAAGTAAAGTACTTTTGCCGCTACCACTTTCACCTAACATAATTGTTAAGCCCTCGGCAGAAAACTGGCAACTAATATCTTTAAGAATGTATTTATCGTTGCGGACAAAACTCAAGTTTTTAACTGCTAATGTTGATACTTGTTCTAGTACTGCAGGAGCGTCATTATGTTCAAGCGGTAGCTTGTTAATTTCCGATAATCGGCTCGCTGCGCCCATGGCTTTATTCAAGTTACTAAAAAACATAGCCATCGACATTAACGGGAAAGCCAAACCAAACAAATACAGTAAGAATGCGGTTACAGTACCTAAAGTAATTGAACCTTGTTTTAGCCAATATGCCGAAAATGCTAAAATGGCGATCATACTGATCATCAAAACAAGATTGGCAATGGGCCCAATAAGTGCAAGTACTTTAGTTGCCCGCATTTCTTGTACAAAACACTCGTTTAGCAGTTCATTTGACTGTTGATGCAATTGCGATCCTGCATTATGAGATTTAATCAACTTACCATAACGTAGCCATTCAGTAACATATTTTAATAAGTTAGCTTCTGCTGCTTGTGTCGCCTTACCAATATTGTTCATCATCAACGCAATTGGCGTAATAAGCACAAAACCCGCAACCACACAACTTACCAGTACTAATGTTAAGCGCCAATCAAGCACAAACATTATGGTAATAACAGCAAACAACGACACCACGCCGCTAAGCAAACCGATTAAGTCCTCTGCAAGAACGTTTTTCACTTCTTTCGAGTCATTCACTACACGAGCACTCAACTCAGCACTGTGCTCAAGATCTAAACTTTGGCTTTGGCTATGCAATAATCGGCCAATCAAACTAAAGCGTAACCGGAAACTGATTTGATGACCGGTTCGACCGCCAAACCAACCTAACATTGCCTCAAAAACAGCAGTAATTAATACTATGGCAACGAGGCCAACAATAATAATGGTTTCAAGTCCGTCGCTACTAATAGAGTCGACTAAATAACTTGAATATAAGGGTAAAACTAGCTCAAGACTGGTTGATGCTATGACTAAGACAACGAGATAAACAAATGATTTAACTGAAGGTTTGTGAGGAGATAATAATTTCCACAATGACTTTGAGTCATCCTTGCTCTGTTCCATAACGACTTCCTGTAAATGATAATAGTAGTAACATAAGGGTTTAAAACTTGATATCAACCAAAACTATTACTTTAAATTCAATTCGTTACCTACAGGTAAACTTAACCTAGTAACCTCTTCAATTTAATAAAAATATATAAACTAACAGGCAAAGCGCGGTAATCAACGAACTATAACAAAAGCTAATTTGAAAGTTTTTAAGCTTATTAACTCTACTAAATAGCGCCACAATAGCGCCAACCAGCAGCCCACACATTACCGCCAATATCACCGAATAGGTAAAGATAAATATATATTCCACGTGATTACCTTTTTAATAAACTAAAGTTGTTTATCATTGAAGATTGTTTCTTATTGAAAATAGCTTTCTCCAATAACAGTAATTTACCAGCTACTTGACTTTCTAGCACCAATAATTGTCCAAATAAAAGTAACAAAAAAGGTACCCTAAGGCACCTTTTCTTAAATTAACATAGCGATTTATTCTGTAACGGATTTTTCAATGGTTTTGCTATAACTTAGCTATAGCATCAGCAAGGAAGATTACAAACCCGCAGCAACAAAAGCTGCGCTAACCAACTGTTGAGCATCATCGATAATATGCTGTAAATGCTCTTCATCAATAAAGCTCTCAGCATATATTTTATAAATATCTTCAGTACCAGATGGACGAGCTGCAAACCAGCCGTTTTCAGTACACACTTTAATACCGCCAATAGCAGCAGCATTACCTGGTGCGTGCGACAATATTTGCGTGATTTTCTCACCTGCCAGCATTTGAGTGGTTATCGCGTCAGGCGTCAAAGATGTTAGTACTTGCTTTTGCTGAAGATTAGCCACAGCTTCAACACGCCCATAACATGGTTCACCTAACTGCTGCACTAATTCTTGATATAACTGATAAGGGTCTTTACCTGTTACTGCAATCATTTCAGCTGCAAGTAAGGTCATTACAAAGCCGTCTTTATCTGTGGTCCAGCAACTACCGTCACGAGCAATAAATGACGCGCCAGCACTTTCTTCGCCACCAAAGGCATAACTTGAGTCGTGTAAGCCATCAACAAACCACTTAAAGCCAACCGGCACCTCAGAAAGTGGGCGGTCAATAAGCTTAGCAACACGATCAATCATTGAACTTGAAACCAGTGTTTTGCCAATTTTAGCCGTTGAAGGCCAGTTTCTGTGTGTCATTAAATAGTGAATAGCAACAGCCAAGTAATGATTTGGGTTCATTAACCCACCAGATTTGGTCACAATACCGTGGCGATCAAAATCTGGATCATTCCCAACAGCAACATCAAACTTATCTTTTAATGCAATCAAACCCGACATAGCATAAGGCGATGAACAATCCATACGAATTTTTCCATCTTTATCTAACGGCATAAAAGCAAAGCTAGCATCGACGACAGGATTCACGACATCAAGTTTTAAACCATACTTTTCTGCAATTACCGGCCAGTAATGAATACCAGAGCCCCCAAGCGGGTCAACACCAATATGAACACCTGCTTTAGCAATCGATTCCATATCAATAACTTGGCTTAATTCATTAACATAGAAATCAATAAAATTTTCACGTTTCAGTATTGGTGACTGTAACGCTTGCGTATAATTAACACGTTTAACATCAACAAGTTTATTGGCAATAATTTCGTTAGCACGTTGTTCAATAACTTTAGTTATTGCGCCTTCTGCCGGGCCACCATGTGGTGGGTTATATTTAATACCACCATCTGTTGGTGGGTTATGCGATGGTGTAATGATCAAACCATCGGCCTGTGCAGGGAGTTTTTTATTATGAGCAATGATCAACCGTGAAATAACCGGTGTCGGCGTAAAGCCTTCATCATCTTGAATAACAACAGGCACGTTGTTAGCGATCAATACCGAAATTGCCGATGCAAATGCAGGCTCAGATAAAGCGTGTGTATCTTTGCCTAAATATAGCGGCCCTTGAAAACCTTGCGCCTGACGATATTCAGCAACGGCCTGACAAATGGCTTCAATATGATTTTCATTAAAGCTCAATTTACTGGCATTACCTCGATGACCTGATGTACCAAAAGTAACTTTCTGCTCGGCAATTCCAATATCAGGCGTTTGTAGAAAATAATCACTAACTAAACGACCAATATTAATTCTATCTTCAGGTCTTGCTGGCTTACCAGCGTGATGATGAATTGTCATGTAAATTCCTTGTTGCTTAAAAACGTAGATCACGCATGAGATGCAATGCCTTACTATAATAAATCGCGAATACTTTCGACATCATCTTCGTTATACCCTAATGCTCGACTTACTTCTGTCAGCATCATTTTCTTACGGGTGGTATTAGAGTTCGTGATCACCCAATATGGGCTATCAGGAATTTGACGTGGTTTCGTGCTGCTGCCACTCGCGGCTAATTCTGCTTCACTAGCAGCAAAATATAATCGGTCACGACCTCGTATTTGATAAACCGCAGAAAACTGCTGATTATGAACTCGATAAAGCGCAGCTAAAATTAATAAAAAACGACCCACAGCGCCACGCTGCATTGCCAACTCTTCTTTATTAATATAATTAAATACGCTGCCATCAACATCTGTTGTTACCGGCTCTTTTGTATCAACTACATCTTCTTCTGGTGATTCATCTGCAACAGCAGTTGATGCTGATACTGGCTGAATCTCAGGTTCGGCATTAGCTTGTTCAGGTAAGTTAATTAGACGACGTAAAATCGACGAGGCACTTTCGCCAATATACTGAGTATTTGAGGCAATGTGCTGATAAAGTTCTTCATCTATTTCGATGTTTTTCATTGATGACCCTAGGAAAATTATTATAGATCGCGGCAAGATTATACTTACGTTAATAGCAAGTCTCTATAGTGGATTAACAATTGCTCGCACTTTTTTTAAAATACAGCTGTAAAACATCGATTACGAAAATCCTGTCACGATTAATATTACTTTATAATTTGCATCAAAAAGTAAAAAGCCGCACAATTTCTGACTATGAAAATTAGTACAAAGCAAATCTTCAATTCAAGTAGGTAATATCCATCAATGGTGACACAATTAAACTATCAACAACTTGGTAACGGCAAAAACGTTATTCTAATACATGGCTTATTTGGTCGTTTAGAAAATCTAAATATGGTGGCAAAACAACTTGCTGAAAATTATCGCGTAACTAGTGTTGATGTACGTAATCACGGCAACTCATTTCATCATGAACACATGGATTACCCTACCATGGCACAAGATATTGTAGAGTTAATGCAACATCTAGCCATAGAAAAAGCCATCATACTTGGGCACTCTATGGGTGGAAAAATAGCTATGGAGCTGGCATTAACGGCGCCTGAATTAATTGAAAAGCTAATCGTCGCTGATATTGCCCCAGTTGAGTATCCGCCTCATCACAATAAAATTATTGCAGGCCTTAAAGCTATTGATTTTAATCGTGTTACCAAACGTAAAGATGCTGACCAGCAACTTGCTCAATATGTTGACGAGATTGGTGTTCGTCAATTTCTATTGGGAAATTTAACCAGTAACAACAATCAGTTTTCGTTTAAATGTAATCTTGACAATATTGAAAGTAACTACCCTAACATTATGAAAACCTATCAAGGTGATAAAAGTTATAATGGCCCAACATTGTTTATTAAAGGTGCAAATTCAGATTATATTTTACCTGAGCACAGAGCGGAGATTCTACGTTTATTTCCACAAAGCCGCGCTCGTGTAATTCAAGGTGCTGGGCATTGGTTACATGCCGAAAAAACCGCAGCCTTTAATCGCAGCGTTGAAAGCTTTTTATGCTAAATTGCGGCTTTACCACAAACTAATTGATCTAGTTCTAATTTTGAACAAGTAAAGTTTGTATAATCGAAACACTTAAAATATCGAACACTCGGTCTAGTAAGCAAAAAACAGTTGCGTGATATCAATAAACTCATTTATCTAGATGTAAATTTAATGTGTTTAAAAGCAACGATATGCTATAGTGCGCCCTGAAAATTTTAGGGTTGATTATGTTAGCAGAACACTTTGAATTAGTTGAAGCCATTGGGCTGAATTTATTTTTTGCTTTTATCTTTATTTTCATTGGGTTATCAATCCATGATGTAATGAAAAAGAACGATGTCCCTAAAATGGGCAAAATGGTTGTTTATTTTGTTTTATTTTTAGGATGTGCTGGATTTATTGCTAAAGGCGTTATTCAGTTTGTTTGGGAAAGCCAAGGTGTTGGATAAGTAAGTAGAAAGATGGCAAAAGAAGTAGCAGATTTAACAACCATTGACTTATTTAGCGATGAAAAGCGTCCGGGTCGACCAAAAACCAACCCGCATTCACGCAGCGTACAAGTTAAGATTAATAAACGCAATCAAGTAAAGCGTGATAAGAACAATGGCTTAAAGCGAGTAGAGTTTAAATTACATCAAGACGTTTTTGAACGTTTGGACGCTTTAGCAAAAGATAAGGGTGTTAGTCGAAGTGAATTAATAGAATCGCTATTAGTACAGTCGCTCGACACCAACAATATTAAAGTTTAGTTAGATATAAAAGGTTAGATTCATGGCAATTGTAGGTTTATTTTTCGGCAGTGATACAGGCAACACCGAAGCCGTAGGCAAAATGATCCAAAAGAAATTGGGTAAAAAGCTAGTTGATGTTAAAGATATCGCCAAAAGCACCAAGGAAGAAATCGCAGAGTTTGATTTACTAATTTTAGGTATTCCTACTTGGTATTACGGTGAAAACCAATGTGATTGGGATGACTTTTTACCTGAACTAGAAGAAATAGACTTCACTGATAAGTTAGTAGCAATTTTCGGTTTAGGCGATCAAGAAGATTATGCTGAGTACTTCTGTGATGCCATGGAACCACTACGTGACATCGTTGAATCAAAAGGTGCCATTGTTGTAGGTAACTGGCCAACTGAAGGCTATGAATTTGAAGCCTCAAAAGCATTAATTGACGAGAATACATTTATTGGCTTATGTGTTGATGAAGACCGTCAACCAGAATTAACCGAAGCTCGTGTTGATGCTTGGGTTAAACAAATTTATGACGAACTGTGTTTAGCTGAATTAGAAGATTAATTTTTGCAAAATTGCATTTAGTTTGTATGAAAAAGCCAGCAATTAGCTGGCTTTTTTCTATTTAAAAATCTATCTTCTAACCAACACCATGCCTGCAGGAAATCCCACTTTTTTATAAACATATAGTAATTAATCAGTAAAGTGGCTAATGTGGTTTATACTTCAATTGAATCACTAATGTGCAATCAATTGTTAGCGATTGCTTAAAATTACCAATAAAAGACTAATGCATGCGCAAAATTGTAGTAACCTTCTTGCTGTTATTAACCTCTCTTGAAGCCCTTTCAACACAGAGCAGTTTTACAATTGGGCATATTGACCATCCAAAAGTTGCTGCTATTTATAAAGACCTTATCTATAAGTCATACCAAGATATAGGAATCGAGGTTAAATTTACGCAGGTAGGTACAGAGCAAGGGTTAAAGCTGTTGAGTGAAGGATTAACAGATGCCGATGTTGTTCGCTATAAGGCCGTTACTCTTATCCACAAAAATATCATACTCGTTGAGCCCCCATTAGTTAGCACCAATATTACCCTTTACTGCTTTCAATCTGAGATATGCAATGAATCAATACTATCCGATCAAAATAATATTATTGCGACTACGATTGTCTCTTTAAAAAGTTCCGAAAATAGAATGCCGAAAATAGCGCTTAAAGCACAAGTGATGGTATTCGACAACCATACGAAAATAGCTCAGCTAATAAGAAATGGTCGTATAAAATACGGCATATTACCAACTGGGAACAATGCATTACCTAGTTTCACTGATGTTAAATTTACACACTTTAATTTAGGACAATATCAGGCGTACCATGTCATAAATAAAAAGCATCAACATTTGCAACCAGCATTATCTAAAGCCATTGAGTTAAGGCTAAAGGCATTAGCTGAAAATGAATAAGCTTTTATATTAATCTTTATTCATCATGAATAAATTTACACATGCCATTACCTAATAGCTCATTTGGCCGTTGTATATAGCCAAAGCGCTGATAAAAACTCTCCTTACCTTTTGCCGCAAGTAACCCAATAGTTGCGCCATTTTTAGCTGTTTGTGTCAAATATGACTCAATTTCGCTCATGACTAATTGGCCAAGACCTTGCCCCTGAAACTCAGGTAAAACAATAATATCTTGTAGGTAAAAATACATTGCACCATCGCCAATAACACGACCCATCGCAACTAAGATTTCTGATTGGGCCAACTGTTGGTACACAGTGACATGAAAAAGAGAATTATCTAAACTTGCCTTCGACATAGTAGAGTCGATTACTTCCCAGCCTATCGACATACGAAGCGCCATAAAATCTGAAACTGTAGGCGGGGCATATTGAATTTTGTATGTATTTTTCTTCATTTTATTTTTACACTAATAATTTATTACCTATCATAAATCAACTCAATTATAAAAAAGGCCATGTATCACATGACCTTAAAAACGATTAACTAGATAAAAATATACTTATAATTTGAATTTAGAAAGCTGACTATTTAGCTCATAGGCTAGTTCTAGTAATTCCTCGCTAATTTGCTTGCCTTTAATTGCATCTTCACTTGATTGTTCAGCAACATTGCTAATATCAACTACATTTTTATTAATTTCATCAGCTGCAATATTTTGTTGCTTAGCCGCATCAGAAATTTGACAGTTTAACTCATCCAACTCTTTAATTTGGTTAGCAATACCTTCAAGCAGGCTAGCAACATTAGTAACATCTTGTGCTTTTTCGCTTGCCTGTTCACTAACATCATTCATAGAAGTTACCGCTTGTTTTGCATCAACTTGTAAACTACCTATGGTACTTTGAATTTGATCAATAGACTCACGAGTACGGGTTGCTAAACTTCTAACTTCATCTGCAACAACCGCAAAGCCTCTGCCCTGCTCACCCGCACGTGCAGCTTCAATAGCGGCATTAAGTGCCAATAAGTTAGTCTGTTCAGCAATGCCGGTGATAACTTCCAAAACCGTACCAACTTCATTAGTTTTATTGCTTAATTCGGTGATCATTACGGTATTTTCTACTACTTGATCTCGTAACTGATTAATGCCATTTTTTGCACTATCAACTAAAGCCAACCCCTGTGAGGCGCTTTCACTTGCATGCACTGACTTCTCAGCAGCCAGGCCGGTATTACTTTGTACTTCATCAGCCGAGGCATCAAGCTCATTAATCGCAGCTGCAACTGAATCAGTACCGTTTTTCTGGTTCAACACTGCTTCACGGGTTAACGTTGATATTTCATCAACATTTTTTGCTGAGCCAATTAACTGTTCCGTAGCGCTTGAGAAAGATAAAAAGCTCACTTTAAATTTATCCATCATACTATTAAGCGCGATACTCACGGCTCCCAACTCGTCATCATAATTAACTTTTATGGTTTTATTGAGATCTAAGTTGGCTTCAACATCATTAATGGTTCTCTTTAATCGACGTAAACGAGCGATAACTAGTTTACTAAACATAAAGCTTAATAAGCCAAAACATATCACTGTAATAACAAGTTGTAATAAACCAGCTTGAATAATTGACTGATGAATTTCTTTATCAACAAGCGTTAAATCATAAGTAATTTTAACTGCACCGAGAATTTCATTTTCAGCGACCTGATGACAAGTTAAACAATTAGTGCCTCGGTAATCACTTTTTGCAACAATTGGCATAATAAAGCTCATCATGTTTTTGCCATCTTGTACTACATGCTTAAATTCTTTATTACCAACTAAACCGCTACGTTCAAAATCATTAGTAGCTGATTGGTCGTCAAAACCTTTACCGAACGTTTCAATTAATTCAGGCGCTCTAATAATACGAGCTTCAACTATTTCTTCTTGACTAAGCGCTTTTTGTTGAGCAATTTTTCGATTAGCTGCAGTTCCGGTTATCATCATAGTGTTAACGGAATCAAAATAATTTAGTGCCAAGTTTTCGAGGTTGTGTTTAACAAACTTTTCACTCAAAGCTTTTTCATCAAACCAAAAGAAAATAACCGTTGTACTTAAAAAGATAATGGCAAAAATAACCAAAATAATGTTAATTTTTTTTGCTAAAGATAATTGTACGAACATAATGAAATCGTCCTGATTAAAATGGAATAAGTATATTTAAAAACACTAAGGTAATACCAAATACCGAACACAAGTTTGTTTTACTTCAATTATTGTGCTGATTTTTTCTTACGAATATACAATTTTCGATTTAACTTAGCCACCACTTCGCCTTGTTCATTCTTAACAAATACAGGCAGCTCTGGCAGATATTTTTCACCGTGGGCGGTGTGAGCAATAATATCGTTAAGTAAAGCATCAGTGATCATAAACTCTGCGGTTACTTTGCCTTTACCAGGTTTAATAAAGTCAATATCCGCAGACTTATCCCATACAATATACTCATCTCCTAAGCAGGCCAAAATCATCAGCATATAAAAAGGGTCTGTCATTGCAAACAATGAGCCACCAAAATGTACACCAACGGCATTCCTATTGAGCATACCAAGTTTTAACTGAACTTTTGCATTTCTAAAATCTGCAGACAAATTTACAACTTTAATGCCACTGAAACAAAACGGTGGCCAAATATTTAGTAGTAATTTCAATAGCCAAGCTCTTTTAAACATAAACATTCCTTATTGAATAGCTAAAAAGGTAAGTACCCGCAAAAATATTGTGGTCTAATAAACACCAACTCATCGGATCAGTCGTGATATTATGACCATTTAAAGCAATAAAACCAATGAAATTAATAATCAGTTGCAACTATCGCTTTCCACCAAGGTCATAACAACCTATAATTTTCTATAATTTGAAAGCCCAATACAGAGATTTAAATTAATGCCTGAACAAAATGAAGAACTAAAAAGAGCCGGATTAAAAATTACTCTGCCCCGCATTAAGATATTGGCGATTTTACAAGATCCAAACAATCAGCACATCAGCGCGGAAGATGTATATAAAATATTACTCGAACAGCAAGAAGAAATCGGCTTAGCAACCGTTTACCGCGTTTTAAACCAATTTGATGATGCTGGTATTGTGACTCGTCACCATTTTGAAGGTGGTAAGTCAGTTTTTGAATTAAGTCATAAAAAACATCACGACCATTTAGTTTGCCTAAATTGTGGCAAGGTTGTTGAGTTTGAAGACGATGTTATTGAACAACGCCAAGAAGACATTGCAAAGTCACATAAAATTAAGCTAACTAACCACAGCTTATATTTATATGGTGAATGTGAAGACGAAGAAGCATGTGAAGCATACCGAAAATCACAACTCTAGTCGTAAAGAATAACCTAGATATTATTAAGCCCTAGCTAAGCAATTAGCGAGGGCTTTTTTATTTTGTCAGCAACTTATAGCTTAGCGATTTTTTCACAGTCGGCCATTCATTAGCGATAATAGAAAATACGACGGTATCACGCAGTTCACCGTCTGGGTGAATACGGTGGTTTCGCAAAACTCCGTCTTGCTTGGCACCTAGCCTTGCTATGGCAGCTCGAGACTTATGATTATGCCAATGGGTACGAAACTCAACAGCAATCGCATCAAGCTCTTCAAATATATAAGTTAATAGCAATAATTTACACTCAGTATTTACAGCCGTTTTTTGAAAATCTTCGCCATACCAAGTATAGCCAATTTCAAATCGCCGATGAACAAAGTCGGCATTACAGATACGAGTTGTACCAATAACTTTTCCGCTATCTTTACTAATCACAACAAAAGGCAAAGCGCTATTGGCACTTTGTTGTAATAAAGCAGTTTCGATATAATCCGCTATAGTTGCTTTATTTGGCACTTGCGTAAACCAAAGCGAAGACATATTCGTTAATTCAGCAAGCGCTACCAATTCGTCACCGTAACTTGCGTGAAAAGGCTTTAACATTACCTTTTCACCAGTTAAGCTTATGTTAGATTGCGAAAAGTTAGTGGCCATGTTTTCTCCTTTTTAAACATTTTCTGTTAAATAATGATTAATAAGATCATAAGTTTAATAACCTGAATGACAAATACAGTAAAGCTAAGGTCAAAACAAAAAATACGATCACAGCAAGCGCAAACAACTTTTTCATTAATTTGAAACGCATTCGAGCAAACCAGCCTAACTTGTCACCAGCTAATGCGGGTGCGTTTACAAGCAACCCCAGTAACGCACTTAACAGCAAACACCACGCGGCTAGCACTAAACATGGCAAACCGTATTGATTTTGCCGTGCAATAGTCGAAAACAAGAATAGGTAAGCAATGAATCCTAAACAGCCAATACTAATCACATTAAGCATTGGCTTGAGAATATATATTTTTACCGCTACTGCTTTATAGCTCATAAATGTCTTTTAAGAATACCAATGAATTATCACACAACGAATAGTGCTTTAAGAAAAGTGGCTTTACAGACTTACTTTTTACCAGCACGTTATAATACATAGTATTATGTTGTCGTCAAAGAAATAGGCACCCAAACATTTTGCCAGCGTTCAAACTTTTCTTTGCTACTTAATAATTTAGGAGAGGCAACTGTACTTGGTAAAAGCAGCTGTGCATTAGAAAGAAGTGTACTATTTATTGCACCGATAAGAGCGTTATTGAGTTCAATCGCGGCAGCAATAACGGTTTTGCACTGTGAACATGTCAGAAACTTTGCTTGTTTTGAACCTTGTTGTAAAGTAAGAAGAGGCGTTTTGCTTTTAATAAATATCTCTGCATCACTGGCGGATAGATAGTTGATTTTTCGTTCAGTACAAAAATCACAATCGCATGCTCTGGCGCTAAAATTTTGAAGATTTAGAGGTAATTTAATCTCGCAGTAAACCTGCTTACATTGGCAATGACCAGCATAATGATATTCCATTTAATCCCTATAGCTCATTGAATATGACCAAGGTCATTAGTAAACGATAATATCAATAATTATGCAATAACTGCTGTAAACCAAGATGAAGCATCCCAAGTAGCGTAACATCAACAATAGCCATTGCTGAGGTTTGACGGTTAAATTCAATGCTGCCAGACATTCACGTGATGACAATAATATCAATAAGATACTAAAGAGTATCATTACTACATACTTGCCCCAATAAACGATATCCATATTGCCTCCATACCCTATAATTTAACGGGTTGTACAAACGAGCCAGTTTCCTTTTTAAATATCAACATACACATTAACTCACTTTGCTAAAGTACTAGCGAGTTAATTTAATAATAGCAGCTCTATATTTTTTCACAAAAGCTTTTCTTATCAAGTAAATAGCTGTTATTTCATATAGAGGAAAATGTAAGTTAAAGCTTTTTCCTAAAAAAACTGACAGTATAATACTGCCAGTTATTTACGACATTATTGCGTCAACATTAGGGCTAACTTATAACTATAACTCTAGGTCAAAAACAACATTTATGGTTGAGGTAAATACGATATTCTCTTGCAAATACCGGCCTGGTTTCGCGCTACTGCTGCCCATTCGCATGCTAACATCATAGTGCTCAACTTTACTGTTAGCACCGTACCTGTGGTGGTTTTGATTCGCACTAGAATTAATACTATAGATTTTCCCTAATTTAGCACCAAAGGCATTCGCTAACGTTTTTCCCTGCTCTTTTGCATTCGCGACAGCCAAGGCGTTAACTTCTGCCTTTAACTTTTGCTCTTCGGATGATTTTAATTGGATATTTTGAATGGCATTAATTTTCACACTTAAGGCGAAATCCATAAATGCATTTAATTTATCAAGATCGTTTAATGTTATTTTTAGCGAGCGGCGTGCAAAATAACCAGTCACTTTATCCCGCTCACCTCTATCATAAGCATAACGTACTTCGGTAGTGATATTTGACGCTGAAACATTAGCTTCATCAATTTCAAAACGGGCTAAGCCATCAAGTAAATTGTTAACTCGTTCATCTACATCTTTTTTTGCGTCTAAACTACTTTTTTTACTGCTTTCAACATTCAAATGTACAATAGCAATATCAGGTAATGCCATCATTTTTGCATTACCTGTGACTGTGATATGGCGGTTATTGGGTAAACTGCTATTAGCAAGGGATAAAGTTGAAAAGGTTAACGCAGTCAAAGTAATCAGGGTAAAAGAGAAAAAGTATTTCATCAGCAGTCCTCAAAAGTAAAAATTATTAATAGCACGATTATTGGCAAGTACCATATTGACCATAGCACGATGATAAAGTTTCTTACTCACCGCCTACTTTTCGTAGTTTATTCGCACCAACATTAATCCCAGCTGAACAAAGATCATAATTTTTACTGATAGCGCTATTGCGACATCGCTTTTAAAAGATGATGCTGGATAAAGCTATCTTTCCCCTTCATATAGCAATTCATATCATTAGCACTTTTTTTCACTAATTGCTGCTTAAGTTCGCCATATTGTCGGGCCGCATCTGGATGACAACGTAAGTAATTTCGATATGCTACATGCCGCCTAGCATGGATATCTCCGCGCAGAAAACCGTGCAGATGAAAACTACGATTTTCGTCCCCCTTTTGAAAATATTGACGACCAACAATACCATTTTCGCCTTTTGTCACATAACCAATTGCGGACATTGCCACGGCATATTTTTCAAACACAGATAAACAATCAACTTCAACTAAAATATCTATAATAGGTTTTGCCATTAACCCTATAACAGAAGTGCTGCCAATATGCTCAATGGTAACGTTTTTTAGCGGCAAGATTCTAGCTATTAGTACTTGCTCACTTTTAAATTTTTCAGGCCAGCTCGCATGGTAAGGCAAAACTGTTAATACACGTTTGTTCATATATTCTCAGCGCTACTTTTTCTCACCCTATAGAAAGTAGAGGCTTAACAATAACAAGATATATCAGTGTAACGGCCTTTTTAACAAAAAAATAGCAAGCTAACAGCTTGCTATTTTATAGAGATAAACGGTAAATAAAACTAATTAACAGCTATTCCCTGCGCGGTAAGCTTTTCATAAATGTGGTTCATCGCTATGCTATTTTCTTGCAAAGAACAATCGCTCGCAGAACGGGCAATAAAGCCCAAATCGGAAAGGTTAAAATGTATATCAATTTCAACACCAGCTTTATCCAAACATTCTTGACTGCATGAATCACCACAACCTTCAATAAGAATAACTTTTCTCATTGCACACTTCTCTTTAACTTTTGCTTCAGGTGCAGCCATTAACCAAGAAATACAAGACATTTCAGCAATGCCATCACTATCTAGGGTTAAAGCAATATCATTTGCCATTGTCGCTAAATGCGAGCAGCCTGAGCATGCAAAAACTAAAGGTTTAGTGTTTTTCATTTAAAAACTCCACAATATGAATTTGCCAGTCAAAAAAGCAAATTGTCAGTTATATCTTGTCCAAATTATCGAAACGATAATTTGCGCATTATGTCATTTTAATCACCTTAGTAACTGTAGCTTTGATATAAATCAAAGTTCGTTGGTTTTACCAAAAAAATTAAAGATACTGCTTGTCACAGATTTCAACTTACTTTTTCAAGTGGAAATAATATATAAAGGATTTCATAGCTATCGCATTTCTACTTGGTATTTACTTTTGAAGTCGCTAGAATTAACTGTTTTTCATTTAGAGTTCAGTTTATGCGCACGCATTCTTTTACCGTCTTTCTCGCCTTAATAGCATTTCAATTAAACTTTTTAACATTGAGTTCACATGCAACTGACCTTAAAAAGTTTAATAAAGAATTAGCCTCTAATTTTGCTACCGAGCTAAAAAAGCACAATATTCCCGGTGCGGCTTACGCTATTGTTAAAGGTGATGAAATTATTGCCATAGAGAACTTTGGTTATACTGACACTAAAAAGTCACATAAAGTAAATAGCGACACTGTTTTTCGCTTAGCTTCGGTATCAAAACCTTTTGCTGCCACCATTACCACTATGCTTGCGCAAGAACAACGCCTTAGCCTTTCAGATCCTATCACTAAATATGTGCCAAACTTTACCCTAGCAACAAAAGGTGCCGCAGAGAAAATTCAGCTAAAGCATTTACTTAGTCATTCGAGTGGACTAATGCCGAATGCCTACGATAATTTACTGCATGAAAATTGGAGTATGGAAAAAATAATCAATCGCTTTGACCGTGTAACCCCTATTTGTCAGCCGGCGAAATGCTATGGCTATCAAAATATTGCTTATGGCTTTTTGCAGCCAGCAATTGAAGCAAGCCAAACTAAAAGTTACTCAGAATTATTAAATGAACGCATATTTTCACCACTAAAAATGAGTAATGCCTCAGTGGGCATCGATGTTTTTCGTCAAAGTGACAATACCGCTAAACCGCATATTTTGAGAAAACGCGTCAAAACAGGTAAAAAAGATAAAAACGGCAAAGACATTAGAAAATATGTTTGGCGAACCGTAACTGTTGAGCCTGACTACTACAAAGTAGCTCCCGCAGCCGGTGTTAATGCCAGCATTACAGATATGGCAAAATGGCTAATTGCAAATTTAGGCCACCAACCTGAAATTCTTTCTCCTGCATTGTTAGATGAATTAACCACACCACGCATAAAAACAAAAAAAGATTTACGCCGACGACATTGGCGTCAGTACTTAACAGACGCCCATTACGGCTATGGTTGGCGAATTTATCAGTTTGGAGAAGTGCCAATCATCTATCATTCTGGCTGGGTGGCAGGTTATCGCGCCGATATTGGATACTCCCCTGAATTAGGCATTGGCTTTGCGGTGCTTATCAATGCTGAGTCTAACGTTATTAATAAAATTACTAGCCAGTTTTGGTCTAGTGCACAACAAACACTACTAGCAAAAAGTTAATATCAAAATATATAAAGGTGTAAGTGTAAGCTATTAAGAATATTTTTCCGTTGTTTTTAATAGCGCACGACACAACCGCAACATAGCGCTGTATAGGTATAAGGCAGTTGAATTAGCATTTAAAATTTCGCTTGTTTTGATAGTGATGAATTATAAGTGCGAACTAAAAAGGCGCAGTTATACTTCTAAGGAGCATCTTTAAATGCTATAGATTGGTTTTTCTTCGATAATTTTTGCTGTGCCCTTTCGCCATAATTTTGCCACAATTGCTCACTAGCTTGCCTTAATGTCGCCTTTCGCAAGACGCTTTATATTGCTGTAATAACCAATATCACAAGGATATTGGAGAAGACAGATGTTTAGTTCAAACAAAAATTTACGATTAATTGACTATCAAGATTCATACTTTTATCAACAAAAGCGCAAAAAACGACGTCAAAAGTGGTTAAAAGTAACAGCCCTACTCACGCTAATTATCATACTAGTAGTGATTATTGTACCGTTGGCACAAAGCCAAACATTGGCTTCAGCACATAAAGAACAACCAACATCAAGTCAAGGAAATGGTCTTATTAACGGCCCACAATTACAATTTAACCATCCTGATAAAAGCCAGCGAGTAGCATTACCAATAGATATAACCGCTAATATTGAAATTAACGGTTTGGTGGCTCATACGCAAATAAAACAAGTTTTCATTAACCCATATGATCTTGAATTAGAAGCAAAATACCAATTCCCATTACCTGAAGACGCAGCCGTAAAGCATTTGCACGTTAAAGTTGCCGACAAAGAAATTGTCGGTAAGATTATGGAAAAAAAAGCTGCAAAAGCAGTATACCAACGTGCGAAGCGTCAAGGTAAAAAAGCCAGCTTAGTGCAACAACAAAGAGCCAATTTATTTACCAATAATATTGCCAACATTCCTGCTCAGTCTCGCGTTGTTGTAACGTTAACCTTTATCACGCCAGTAAATTTTTTTAATGACGAACTAAACCTTAATTTACCGCTAGCAACTACAAGCCGATATCAGCCAGAGCAATATCAACCCTCGCCTGCTGAAAGTGACAATAATAGTATTAACATTAACTTCAATGATATTGATGAAGATAACCATACGGTATTTAATCCAACCGTTAGAAAGGTGCTAGCGAAAAGCCAAGCCTCAATTAACATCGAACTAAATGCAGGCGTTGCAGTTAAAACTATCCGTAGTAGTAGCCATAATATTAATGTTCAGGCATTAGGTAGTCAGCAATCATCTTATTTAATCTCGCTAGCCAAAGCGAAAAGCATTGCTAATCGAAATTTCAATTTAACTTGGCAATTAGAGCCTAGTCAGCAACCACAAGTTAGTAGCTTTACCGAACAAGTGGCTGATGAGTACTTTACCTTACTAACATTTTTCCCGCCTACAACAGATAACGCGACAATATTAACTAGAGATGTAATTTTCATCATTGATACCTCTGGCTCTATGCAAGGTAGCTCAATGGAACAAGCTAAGTCTAGCTTGCAACATGCATTGTCACTACTAAATAGCAAAGACAGTTTTAATATTATTGCCTTTAATGGTTCAGTCGAGTTGTTATTTGCTAATACTAAAATGTTAACTGAGTACAACATTAATAAAGCAAAGCGCTTTATTAATAGTTTACAGGCTAATGGCGGCACAGAAATGTATCGGCCGCTAAGCCAAGCGTTAGTTATGCCAAAAAGTGATCAGCAAAGCTCACAAGCTATTCGACAAGTGGTATTTATTACCGACGGCGCAGTCGCTAATGAATTTGAATTAATGCAATTACTGGAAGGTGCACAAAACAATTTCCGATTATTCACTGTCGGTATTGGCGCAGCACCGAACGGATATTTTATGAAAAAGGCAGCGCAGTTTGGCCGAGGTAGTTATGTCTTCATTCAGAACAACCATGATGTCCAGACCAATATGTCAGCACTAATGGATAAAATTAGCAAACCAGCAGTCAGTAACATTAATTTGATGTTTGATAATCAAATTCATCAGAAAGTCGATATTTACCCGAAAAAAATAACCGATTTATACATGGGCGAGCCAATGCAAGTTGCCATTAAATCTAAGTTTCCCATTACCAGCCTGCAACTTTCTGGTGACACAGCCGACCTACCTTGGTATCAACAAATCATTATTGACGATAGCCAAGCCGCTCAAGGGGTTTCAAGCCTTTGGGCAAGGAATAAAATTGAAGATTTACTTGACGGTTTAGTGGTTGGAAATGATAAAGAGCAAGTAAAGCAAGAAGTAATTACTACCTCTATTGCCCATCAAATCATTTCTCCTTATACCAGTTTTATTGCCATAGAAAAGCCGAAGGAACTTTCACCGTTAACAGCAGAACAACAAACAAAAAAGTTTACTAGTCAGAAGAACATGCTCGCTAAAGCCCACGAAAGTTTGATGGTAGCTATGCCTAAAACTGCACTTGGCTGGCATCAGCAGTTAATTATTGGCCTGCTATTAATGTTATTTGCACCTTTAGTTTTACGTATTTGGTCAAAATAACATGATCAATATAGTGGCTAAAATACTGCTATTAGTCGGCAGCTTGCTCAGCATCCATGCTAGCTGGTTGCCAGCTAAAGGCTGGTTATCACAACAGCTAATTCAATATAGTTGGCAACAATCAATGGCTAACTACCAGCAGCAAACACCCCAGCAGAGCGCGCATCAGCTTAGAACATTTGCTGTTAAACCTTGGCCATGGGCAGATACGTTTCCTATTGGTGAATTATCAATCAAGCGCTTACATAAAAAAGTAGTGATCTTAAATGGTGGCGACCCAACAACGTTAGCATTTTCCGCTGGTGCGGTAGCACCATTTAACAAAATTCACGCAACCAAACCTTTTGTTATAGCTGGCCATCGCGACAGCCACTTTGCATTTTTGGAGAACATAATTATGAAAGATGTCATCTCAATGACCGACCCATCAGGTATCAATCAACTTTATCAAGTAGAAGCGATAGAAATAGTGGATGCTTCTAAAGGGCCACTGCCTGTTTTAGCTGACAATAGTAACTTAATACTAATTACCTGCTACCCATTTAACAGCATTGGAAGTGATACCAATGAACGCTATGTAATAACAGCAAAACGATTATGAATCATAAATAAAACTAGTGCTTTGATAAGTACTAATAACTTCAGCTAATAACAAAAAAATTAGCCCCAAAATTAGCCAAGAAAAGCTAGCTAAAAAATAGCTTCTAGCTAGCTTCAAAATGCACTCTCATGTAAGATTTACACAATATTGGGCTATTCTTTAATAGTAAGCTTATTGAGTAAAGTGCTTGTGATGAAACTGCAAATGTTGCTCAATAAAACTCGCTATAAAGTAGTAACTATGATCATAGCCTTCATGTTGAGTTAACTCTAATGGGTAATTATTTTCAGTTGCTGCAGCAATTAATGTTTGGGGTTTCAGTTGTTCCACTAAGAAATCGTCACCTAAACCTTGATCAACTTTAGCAGGTACATGAGCACTTGCCTTTTGCATTAACTTACTACTGTCAAATTCCTGCCACGTTGATTTATCGTTGCCTAGATATGCTGCAAACGCTTTTTGACCCCAAGGGCAATTAACGGGGTTAGAGATAGGACTAAAGGCTGAGACAGAGCTATATCGATCTGCATTTTTCAGGGCAATCATTAATGCACCATGGCCGCCCATTGAGTGTCCAGAAATAGCACGTTGCTTAGTGACAGGAAAGTTAGACTCAATTAACCCAGGTAACTCATTCACAATATAGTCATACATGTGAAAATGCTTATTCCACGGTGCTTGTGTGGCATTAACATAAAACCCTGCACCTTGGCCTAAATCATAGCCATCATCGTTAGCAACATCTTCTCCTCTAGGGCTAGTATCAGCAGCAACGATGGCAATACCAAGCTCTGCAGCAATATGCTGTGCACCGGCTTTTTGCATAAAATTTTCATCGCTGCATGTTAACCCTGACAACCAATAAAGTACTGGCACTTTTACGCCCTGTGACACCTGTGGCGGTAGATAAATAGCAAATTGCATACTTCCATTAACGCTGCTCGAATAATGGCGATATTGCTTGTGCCAACCACCAAAGCTTTTATTCGAATTAATATTTTCTAATGTCATTTTAAGCCTTCCAAAAATCATTACGCCCTAGCTATAACACTAGGGCTTTGTATGCTATCTACTATTTATCGAAATGAATAACAGTACGAATACTTTCACCTTTGTGCATTAATTCAAATGACTCGTTAATATCTTCCAGGCCCATAGTATGCGTGATGAAATCACTTAATTTAAATTCACCTTGTAAGTAACGTTCAACATAATCAGGTAATTCACTGCGACCTTTTACACCACCAAATGCACTGCCGCGCCAAACACGACCAGTAACGAGCTGAAATGGACGAGTTGAGATTTCTTGACCAGCGCCAGCAACACCAATAATTACTGATTCTCCCCACCCCTTATGACAACACTCAAGAGCTGAGCGCATTAAGTTAACATTACCAATACACTCGAAAGAGTAATCAACGCCGCCGTCGGTCATTTCGACGATCACTTCTTGAATTGGCTTATCAAAATCTTTCGGGTTGATAAAGTCAGTAGCACCTAGCTTTTTAGCTAAATCAAACTTACTTTCATTGATATCAATAGCAATAATACGACTCGCTTTTGCCATTGTTGCACCAATAACTGCCGATAAACCAATCCCACCTAAGCCGAAAATAGCGACTGTTGCACCCTCTTCAACTTTAGCAGTATTCATTACTGCGCCCATACCAGTAGTAACACCACAACCTAGCAAACAAACTTCTTCCAATGGTGCTTCTTTATTGACTTTTGCCAAAGAAATTTCAGGTAATACCGTGTATTCAGAGAATGTTGAACAGCCCATATAATGGTAAATAGGTTGGCCGTCTTTATAAAAACGCGTGGTACCGTCAGGCATTAAACCTTTACCTTGCGTTTCACGAATTTGCTGACAAAGGTTAGTTTTTCCTGATAAACAAAATTTACACTCACCACACTCAGGGGTGTATAAAGGAATAACATGGTCACCTACTTCTACGCTAGTAACACCTTCACCGACTTGTTCAACAATACCGCCGCCTTCATGGCCTAATATTGCAGGAAAAACACCTTCTGGATCTTCGCCAGATAAGGTAAAGGCATCGGTATGACAAACACCAGAAGCAATAACTTTAATTAATACTTCGCCTTTGCGAGGTAACATAACGTCAACTTCTTCAACCGATAATGGCTGTTTAGGGCCCCAAGCAATCGCCGCTTTTGATTTAATAAATTTGTCAGTCATTTTTAATCCTCAATAAAATTAATTCTTTCACGCCGTAAAGCCATAATATTTGTTTGTTACATCCGCTAAACATGAACTGGTTGCCAACAACTTAATTAAAAACATCGCAATAACTATAGTTGAATAACTTAACTACTGATGTGCTCAACAGCGTAATAATTTGTCTTAGTGGTGTTATTATATTTATTTCTGATTAAATGATAATATAGACAAATAACAATTCACTTTTACCTATATGTAACAATAAAAAGGTAAACAACAGATAAATGAGAGATAAACATGAACTTTGATGGTATTAGTGAATTCGTTTATGTCGCAGAAACCTCAAGTTTTACCCAAGCAGCAAAGAGGCTCGATATTTCAACTGCTCATGTTAGCCGCCGGGTAACAGCGCTAGAACAACGACTTAATATAAAACTGCTTTATCGCACCACTCGAAAGGTTTCCTTAACCCAAGAAGGGCAATTATTTTTCCAACATTGCCGTAACCTTGTTGATGGTGTTGAAGAAGCTGAACGTCTGGTTACTAATTTACAACAAAAACCTCAAGGACATATCAAGCTTACAGCCCCAGTGACATATGGTGAGCAAAAAGTATTGCCGCTAATAAATAATTTTATTCAGCAGCACAGTGAAGTGAATGTTAGTGCTTATTTGAGTAACCAAAATGTTGATTTAGTTGAACAAGGATTTGATTTAGCAATACGTTTAGGAAAACTTGCTGATTCAACACTGATGGCCAAAAAACTTGGCACTAGAACTAACTATTTATGCGCCTCGCCACTGTACCTAGAAAAATATGGTATGCCGCACTCATTGTCAGAGCTTAGTGATCATAGCTGTTTATTAGGTACATTAGATTATTGGCGCTTCAATGAAGCAGGAAAAGAAAAAACAATTAAAGTTAGTGGTGCATTAAGATACAACAATGGTACTGGCTTAACCGACGCAGCCTTAAAAGGCTTAGGTATAGTACAACTGCCCGACTACTATGTAAAAGAAGATATAGCTAAAGGCAACCTCATTCCCTTACTTAGGCAATTTCAAGAGCCTGAAGAAGGTATTTGGGCCGTATACCCTCACAACCGACAACTATCCCCTAAAATTCGTACCTTAGTTGACTATCTAGATGAGCACCTTAAACCATAACTTTCTAGAAAAAAAAAGATAATATTAATACCCTTTAGCTTTATTAACACATACCGGTAGTTGCCCAGACTTTCGGTATTCAATAATATTATTAGCAACAATTTTACAAGCCGACTGCAATTGTGTTGGCGCTGAGATATGCGGCAATACCGTCACATTTGGCTGTTGCCACAGTTTACTATCTGTCGGCAATGGTTCTTGGTCAAACACATCAAGTACCGCATGTTTAATATGATTATTCACAAGTGTATGCAATAAAGCATCAGTATCAATAATACCGCCACGAGCGAAATTAATCACAGAACTGCCTTTAGGCATCTGCTCAAGTAGCTCAGTGTTAATTAATCCTTGAGTTTCTGCTGTCAATGGCAATAAGCAAACTAAAATATCACTCCTTGATGCCATTGCTAATAAACCTTCTTGCCCGCTAAAAGTACTAATACTCGGCAAATTTTTCGTGGAACGACTCCAACCCATCACGTCAAAGCCATTTTGCTGTAACCGCTGTGCACTTTCGCACCCTAATTCACCTAAACCTAGAATACCAATTCGCCTTTCATTTGCTGGCGTATATTGATGCTGTAGCCAAGTAGCTTCTTGCTGCTGCTTGGCATAGATTGGCATATCACGATGCAAGTACAAACTCCAAGCTAGAACTGCTTCAGCCATCGTTTGACTTAACATAGGATCAATCAAGCGAGTTATTTTAATGTCGGAAGATTGCAAATTTGCCATTAATTTTTCTACGCCTGCCCAAACACTATGTAGCCAGCTTAAATTGTTAAAGCTAGATAACGTAGTTATGTCAGGATTAGCAACAATCGCAATCGTACATAATTGTCGTTGCTCTGGTGCAACATCACTGGCTAAAACAATGTTTTCATTAGGTAGTTCAATACTTAATGCTTCAAGCCACATCTGTTGCTCTGCAGCTGATAATTGACTGATAAAAGGGATCATATCGAGATATCTGTTGAATGATTTTTGCCTTTATTTTACCTCAACTATATCTCAACATCGCAGCGTTTTAATCTAAAGATAAATAAAAAGTTATAATTTTGTTATATCTTCCAGCGCTTAACTAAGGTATAACGACGCCATGAAAGTACCTAAACGCATACAGCCACTTGTTGACGATGGCTTAGTAGACGAAGTAATAAGCCAACTTATGAGCGGTAAAGAAGCTACCGTTTATATGGTTCGTTGTGGCGACGAAATTCGCTGTGCTAAAGTTTACAAAGAAGCCATTAAACGCAGTTTTAAAAAAGCGGCGCAGTATCAAGAAGGGCGAAAAAGTAGAAACAGTCGTCGTGCAAGAGCCATGGAAAAGGGCTCTAAATACGGCCGCGAGCAACAAGAGTCTGCTTGGCAAAGTGCAGAAGTTGATGCTCTGTATAAACTCGCAGAAGCTGGCGTGCGAGTACCTCAGCCATTTGGCTGTTTTGATGGCGTTTTATTAATGGAGCTCGTCACCGATGACGACGGTGATGTGGCACCACGGTTAAATGACGTTATTATGCCTAACGAACAAGCAAAAGAAGATCATGCGTTAGTCATGCATTATGTTAAATTGATGCTTTGTTCTGGTGTTATTCATGGTGACTTATCAGAGTTTAACGTTTTGGTAGATGATTATGGCCCTGTTATCATTGACTTACCACAAGCTGTTGATGCCTCTGCGAATAATAATGCCAAAGCAATGTTGATTCGCGACGTTAACAACATGACCAATTATTACAGTCAATTTAGCCCAGAACTTAAACACAGCCGCTACGCCGAAGAAATGTGGGCATTGTTTGAGCGTGGAGAGCTTACTCCTGAATATCAACTTACCGGCTTATTTAAAGAAAGTGCCGTAAGCGCCGATGTAGATACAGTTTTAGAAGAAATTAAAGCGGCATTTGCACAAGAACAAGCTAGGCTTGAGCGTATCAATGAAGCGAACACCATCGAAGACAATTATTAATAACGTATAAAACTAATACGTAACTAAAACCCACTAATAGAAAAATAAAATACCGCCAACAATCAAACTTGCTAAAAATACCGTTTCGCTGCCCATTAGTAATACCGGTTTCCATCCTACCGACAATACTTGCTTTAAAGACGTTTTCACGCCAATCGCTGCAATAGCAACTACCAATAAACTACTTGATAAACCACGAATAATTTCGATTAACCAGATAGGTAATACACCAATATTTTTTAAAAATGCCAGTACAAAAAATAATATCAAAAAGCCAGGAATAAAAGCGCTAACTCCTGCTTCCATTTTGCTATCACGCTCTTTAAAAGCAATAAATACCATCATCACAATTGGCATTAATAACGCAACACGTAATAGCTTGATATAAGTGGCAACATCACCTGCTTCTGGTGAAATGGTATAGCCTGCACCGACAACTTGCGCAACATCATGAATAGCGCCGCCTATAAAAACGCCGGCTAATTGATCTGAAAAGCCCAAGTATCCTGCTAAAATAGGGTAAAATATCATCGATAAGGTACTAAAAGTGGTAATACCAATAACGGTAAGGGCGAAATACTTTTCTTGAGCTTTATCCTTTGGTAGTACAGTTGAAATAGCCGCGGCAGCAGAAACCCCACATACAGCAACCGCTCCTCCAGAAAGTACCCCAAATGTTTTCGGTAACGCTAGTGCCCGTGAAAAGAGCACACCAAATATCATAGTCAGAGCCATACTCACCATCACAATTAATGGCGGGGTAATACCCAAAGAAACAATGTCAGCAAAAGCAATACGAACACCTAACATGCCAACACAAAGCCGCAATAGCTCTCGTGAGCAATAATTAACTCCGTGTTGGATTTTTTTGTGGCGATAAAACGCGTGAGCACTTAACCCCAATAGTAGTGCAAATAACATCACCGGCGCTTGATATCGAGTTGCCACAATTGTCGCAAAAATAGCAATTATCGAGCACAGTGCGGCCCCTAGCAATTTTGCTTGTAAATTAACTAACATTTATTCGTTTTACCGCAGCATAGTTATCATTAAAAATCGCGCTATAAATTATACCATTAGTGCTGCCAATATAGCTGTAATTTCTAGCTTTTAATATCGTTAATCAATAGTGATTACCCTCAGCACCACCCGTTATTAAAGTACTTAAAATTAAATTTCAGCAATAAAAAGGCCTGCAATCACAGGCCTCAAGCATACAATATTTAGCTATAAATTATAGCTTAGCTAAACCATTTGTTGTTAATACCTTTCGCGGCAAAACGCACTAAAACAAAGGCAATCACAATCACCATAACTGGCATTATCATGCCCCCAGGACCATAAACTTCAAATGAGTTACTGATGAAGAAAGAGTGAAACATTTGTACGATAACGCCAACAAATGAGGCGACAAATAACTGATAACATAAACTTTTCTTTAGCAATAATGCCAAACTTCCTAAAGCACCAGCAAATACGGCAACGGCAAACGCGGCAGTTGCCCATATTGGAGTTGTAGCATATAAATCTTGCTCGGCCTGAGGCAGCTCAGCAACCATTTCCGGTGTCATCATCATCTGACCAACAAAGGCCATAACGCCAAGTAAATTCCATACTAGCGCTACAACTGCGACAATTTTGAACCAACTTGGTATTGTATTTATTGTTGGTGTTGGCTTAATTTCCGGCTCAGTGTTATCAGATGAGTTTTCAGGTGAATTATTGTCAGACATAGTTCTTTTCCTTATTGGTTTTATTATTAAGAAGCTATAAATAAGTTACGTCACTTATTTATAGCACAAGAACCTAAATCTATAACGCTAAATTATTCACCCCAAATATCTTTTGGTTTTAACTTTAATACTTTCCGCTCACCCGGCTTACGCTCCGTTTTACTTTTATTTGGATTAACATAGATTTTACTAGCATTGGGTTTTGCAGCCTTATAATTTTTATTTTCTAAAATTTTCTCTAACTTATCAGCTGTTTCAGTTTCTTGGTTTTTAACCTGTACTTTGGCCCGACGCTGTACATGAAATTTTTTGTCTACACCTTGCAAAAAGTTACGTAACACTTGATCTTTACATTCTCGGTAATTCTTATGATCTGGCTTGCGGGAAAACGCGCTTAATTCAGGTTTATTTAAACGAAAGTTTACTGAGGCCAACATTTCAATGATATCTTCAGCTTTTAAATTAAAGGCAATTTTAAGTTTAGTTAAAATAATATTATTGTTTAATCGCTTTTCTATTTTTGCTGGCGCACCTTCTTTTTTGCCACGACGCTCATTAATAAAACCATTTAAAAATGCAGCAAAAGTTGTGTCTGGACAATTGACATATGCTGGATCTTCTTCTTTTTTAAGCCAATTACTTATTTGCTCACGTGTTACGGTTAGATCACCCGCTGCAAAAATGGCAATAACCTTCTGATCATTAAAATTAAAGGTATATCTTAGGCGGCGTAAAACGTCGTTATTAGTCACAAACTTCTCCAAAAACGTCAACATAACAATAGCTGACAACTGTTACTTATTAACACGCGTATTTAGCGCATAAAAATAACAAAACAATAATTTAATTAGCCGATATTATACATGATTTGGTTAGGGGCTGTTGATCTTTCACTTTAGTCTCTGCTATCGGCTAATATTTGAGATAACAAGGCGGAAATTGTGCTATGTAGTTATTCTCGGCTTTGTCTCCTGAGTCGCTCTACCTTCTGCATCCTTGCAGTCGTACGTTAATTTTTTCTAACATTGTTAGGTTGAAAATTAGCTATAGCCCTTCGGGTTGCCTTGAAAAAGCATTACTCTTGTTGCCTGCAGGATGTAGGTACATAGCGTGAGCAGGATGCGGAAGCTGTGCTTAAAGTGCATTTGGAACAACCAAACATTAAATTAAGCACCTCGATTAACATCTTTTTCAAGAGCAACAAAGCTATAAACTGAAAGTTCAACAGCCCCTAGTGAATTCTGTACTTGCCAAAACTAATTCTTAGCAAATTATAAAGCGCAATATTCAAGAATAGCTTTAGCCGCTAAAACTTCACAGAAACTCATGCTAAGATACGCGCAATTTACACTGTCATAGCCATATATCGGTTAAGGCAGCTATCAGCTATTTATGTTATAAAAAGAGCAGTCATGAGCAAAAACGTTAATTTATTCAATCCTGTTTTAGCAAAAAGTCGTGGTAAAAATGCCGACAAAAAAATCTGGCAAAACTTACCCGGCAGTAGTGCGAGCTTGGCAGTTTTCCATGGTGCGTTGTCAGCGTCACAACCAGTTCTTTTATTAACTCACGACACGCCTTCTGCGTTACGTTTAGAGCAAGAGTTGTCCAGTTTAAACCATCAACAACAATTGCCTATTTGCTTATTCCCCGACTGGGAAACTTTACCATACGATACATTTTCTCCGCACCAAGACATTATTTCTCAGCGCTTAGCGACCTTATATCAATTATCACGAATGGAACAAGGCATTGTTATCGTACCGGTAACAACGTTAATGCAGCGATTAGCACCTAAACAGTATTTGGAAGCAAATAGCCTTATCATTCAAAAAGGCGATAAAAAAGATCTTCACCAATTAAGACAAGAACTTGAAGCTAGCGGTTATCGTTATGTTGATCAAGTTATGGAACATGGTGAGTTCTCGGCGCGCGGAGCCATTCTTGATTTATTCCCAATGGGTAGTAAAACCCCCTACCGTTTAGACTTTTTTGATGACGAAATCGATGAAATTCGTTTATTCGATCCTGAAAACCAACGTTCAAGTGACAAAGTTGCTGGCATTGATTTACTACCAGCACATGAATTTCCCACGGATAGTGATGGTATTAACTTGTTCCGCAGTCAATACCGTGAGCAATTTACTAGCACCATAGACAAAGAATCAATTTACCATCAAGTTAGCAACGGTATTATGCCTGCAGGTATTGAATATTATCTGCCGCTTTTTTTCCAGCAATCAAATACGCTATGCGATTATTTATCTGAGAACACCTTAGTCATTGTTAGTGGTGATATTGACAAAGCGATGGCACACTATTGGAGCGACATAGAATATCGCTATGAAGACAGACGTTATGACCCGACACGCCCTCTGCTACCTCCGCAACAACTGTTTCTCAATAATGAAGAGTTATACAGCGCTTTAAAACCATTTGACCGTATAAGCCTAAAGCCAGAAGTTATTGAGCAAGAGGTTAAAACATCGCAAGTGCAATTCGATGTTAAGCCGCTACCAGATTTAACAATTGATCATAAACTAAAGCAGCCATTTGAGTTAATTAACAACTTTATTAGCGATAAAGAAACACCATCAAAGTTGCTTTTTGTCGCCGAAAGCCAGGGACGTCGTGAAAGTGTTTTAGAGTTACTACAACGTAACCAAGTTAAGCCGACAAATTTTGACAGCATAGAAGACTTTGTTAATAGTGACAGTAACTTAGGCATTACGGTAAATGCCCTAACCGCAGGTTTCATCTTCCAAGCAAAAGGCAGCGCAAAAAAGAATGCCATCGCCTTAGTTACCGAGGCTGAATTATTAGGTGACATTGTTCGCCAAACCCGCCGACGCAATAAACAGCAAGACATCCAAAACGATGCAATATTTAAAAACTTAGCGGAACTCAGTATTGGTCAGCCTGTAGTACACATTGAGCACGGAATTGGACGTTACATGGGCTTACAAACCATAGAGAACGCCGGTATTACCACTGAATTTTTAGTATTAAGTTATGCTAGCGAAGCCAAGCTCTATGTGCCAGTCGCCGCATTACATTTAATTAGTCGTTACTCTGGCGCTGACGCCGACCATGCGCCACTGCATAAATTAGGTAACGATACCTGGAGCAAAGCCAAGCAAAAAGCGGCAGAGAAAGTACGAGATGTAGCCGCAGAATTACTTGATATTTACGCAAAACGTGCCAGTAATCACGGTTACAGTTTTAAGCGTGACAAAGATAATTATCAAGCTTTTGCTAACAGCTTTGGCTTTGAAGAAACCTTAGACCAAGAACAAGCCATTAATGCAGTAATTAGCGACATGCTATCACCTCAAGCTATGGACCGTTTAGTTTGTGGCGATGTTGGTTTTGGTAAAACAGAAGTGGCTATGCGTGCAGCATTTGTCGCTGTTAATGATGGTAAACAAGTGGCAATATTAGTACCTACCACTTTGCTGGCACAGCAGCATTATGAAAACTTTCGTGACCGATTTGCCAACTGGCCTATCAGCATAGAAGTGTTATCTCGCTTTAAAACCACTAAAGAACAAAACCAAGTCATTAAAGACGTAGAATCTGGCCAAATTGACATTTTAATTGGTACCCATAAGCTACTGCAAAACAGCATTAAGTATAGCGATTTAGGGCTACTTATTGTCGATGAAGAACATCGTTTTGGTGTTAAGCAAAAAGAGAAAATTAAGCAACTGCGCTCAAATGTCGACATTCTTACATTAACAGCAACACCTATCCCAAGAACCCTAAATATGGCAATGGGTGGCATGCGCGACTTGTCTATTATTGCGACCCCGCCAGCAAAACGGTTAGCAGTAAAAACCTTTGTTAGGCAACGCGACGATGCTCTTATTAGAGAGTCGATATTGCGTGAAATTCTACGCGGTGGCCAAGTTTATTTCTTACATAATAATGTTGATACCATAGATAAAACCGCTGCCGATATACAAGCCTTATTACCAGAAGCCAAAATAACCACAGCTCATGGTCAAATGCGTGAACGTGAACTTGAACGTATTATGAGTGATTTCTACCACCAGCGTTTCAATGTTCTGGTATGTACAACAATTATTGAAACCGGTATTGATGTGCCAAGCGCTAATACCATTATTATGGATAGAGCTGACCACTTAGGCCTAGCGCAGTTACATCAGCTTCGTGGCCGCGTTGGTCGTTCTCATCATCAAGCCTACGCCTATTTATTAACGCCGCACGAAAAACGCATGACTAAAGATGCGAAAAAACGCCTTGAAGCCATAGCATCACTTGAAGATTTGGGCGCTGGTTTTACCTTAGCCACCCATGATTTAGAAATTCGTGGCGCCGGTGAATTATTAGGTGAAGATCAAAGTGGCTCTATGAGCCAAGTCGGTTTTAGTCTATACATGGAAATGCTTGATGCCGCTGTTGCAGCCCTAAAAGACGGCAAACAGTTATCGCTTGAACAGGTCATGAAAACGCAAACCGAAGTCGATTTACGCGTGCCAGCATTACTGCCTGATGACTACATTTTTGACGTTAGCCTAAGACTAAGTCTATATAAACGTATCGCTAGTTGTAAGAGCAAACAAGCCCTAGACGACGTGCAAGTTGAATTGATAGACCGCTTTGGCTTATTGCCACAGGCAACCAAAAACCTCATTCATATTGCCAAGCTTAAATTAAAAGCAGAAAAAATTGGTATTTCTCGTATTGACGCTGGCCCTGCTGGAGGTGCGATAGAGTTCAGCAGTGATACTAAAGTTGACCCTATGTTCATCATGAAGTTAATTCAGCAACAGCCTAAAATTTATAAAATGGAAGGCGGTAGCAAGCTTAAATTTAACCAAGCAAGTGAAGATGCTAAAGCACGGTTTATTTTAATTACTACCATGGTCAATGAACTAGCAAACCACTTACGTGCGGATGGTTAACTCACTCAATGTTCGATACAGTACTGACAATTACTAGCTGTGTAAGAAAATAAACGCCAAGGTAAATGATTGATAATTTAAGTATTGATCAACCTTTGCTATTATCCGAATGTAATATCGTCATTTTTATTGCCGATAACGGATATTAATAACTGGAAAGTGAATGAAATTAAAGCAGTTTATATTATGTGCCGCCGCAATAGTATTACCACTATCAGCAAATGCTGCGTCAAAGAAAAATAAAGACCGATGGTTTGAGATAGAAGTTATCTTATTTAGCCAATTAGGTGATAAAAGTGCATTAAAAGAAAGTTTTCCTGAGCACAGTGAACTACCAAAATACCGTCGTAGCCTAGACTTGCTTGCTAACTACTTAAATCCTGATATTGCTAGCTTAAAACAGTTATTGCCCAGTTGTGAATCGCCATATTACGCTGCAAACTTAGTTAGCCAAAATGCAAAACTTCCAGCTCTTTTCACTGAAAAATCATTAGCTGAAATAGCGCAAATACCAGCATTAACAGCTCAATCAAGCACATCATTTGATGAATTAAATAACGCTGCGGATAGCTTTAGTGATGGCACTGAGCTTTTGCCTACAGAAGCAGAAAAACCATTATCAATAACTGATTCACAAAACAATAGCTTACAAGACAATGAGCAGCAAAACGTTGAGCTACAAAACAACCATCTACAGCCCTCACTTGCAACAGAGTTAAGCTCTGAACTTTCAGCTGAAGAACGCACAGAAATAGCAGCATTAGTCATTGCTGCTGAAAATGAATTTAGTCATTTTAAATTTCCTTATACCGTTGAACAGGTAACAGATAAATCAGCTGAAAGCTGGTGCCGAATAGATAAGCAGCAACTTACTTCGCAACAATCAGATAATGATGATTTTGACTACTACGGCTTTACCGTCGATAAAATGCCATTAGCAATTAATGCCGCAGAAGATATAAACAATACGAAGAGCCATTTACTCAGTAAAGAGTCATTAAAACTGGGGGATGTAATTACTGACTTACGATACAGTAAAAACTTTCGTCCAATACTTCATATGGGTTGGCGGCAAGTTGCCCGGCCTAAAAAACAGTCAATTCCAGTAAAAGTATATGCCGGTGATAATTTTGCTGCTGACTACGAAAAACAATTAACCACTTTTCAGACACAACAAAATGCATTGATGTCACAGGCTGCTATCAATGAAACATTAGCCGCCGCTAGCGGGCAGCAGCCAAAAACTGATTCACTCACAGAGAGAAATGCAGCTTTACTTGCACAAGCCAAGCAAACAAGAATAGCTGATATTGTATCGCAAATATCAGCTATTACAGACGACACCGACACTTTACTAAACACTATTGAAAGTGATGATTTATCCCTACAACTTGATGATGAGACAAATGTTAATGTTGAGCAAAATATCGCTCCAATAGCACCAGTGCAAGACTGGTTTATTGATGGCTTATTTAACGTTCATTTAAAGCATTATTTATTTATTACAGCTGACTTTAATGTCCTTGATAAAAACTTGGCTGAACTTGCGACCGCAAGATTAAGCGACGCTTCACCAGCGATAAATAACACCAATTCACAAAACAGTCGTGATGCACTACCAACTCAAGCAAAAGCCATTCGCTTTAAGCAAAATCGTCGAGTGATTAGTGGTGAGGTTCACTATTTTGATCATCCTTATATGGGCATGATTGTACAAATAAGACCTTACAAGAAACCAAAAGAAGAAACCAATAATTAAACTTTTGTTGCCTAACCAGCAATAATGTAGAGGACACTATGGATAAAGAAGTTGAAATTCAAGCAGCAGTTTTTCGCCGCTTATTAGCACATTTAGATAACCGCAAAGACGTACAAAACATTGAGTTAATGAATTTAGCAGGCTTTTGTCGTAACTGTTTTTCTAAATGGACGGTTGCCGAAGCTGAAAAACTCGGGGTAGAGGTAGATATAGATACGGCTCGTGAGCAGGTTTATGGCATGCCATATACTGAATGGAAGGAAAAACATCAACTTCCAGCAACCGAAGAGCAAATGGCTAAATTTAATGAATTAAACCCGAAAAAATAACCCTTTGTTTTTTTGATGAAGTACCAAGATATTAACGAGTGATGAAGCTAAGTACTGTAATAGTCATTTTATCTCTATTTATAGCTGATTTTTCCTATGCAAATCAGCAAACTCTTCGTACGTCCTATTATCGACAGAATGTCGCGCCACAATTGTTTTTTGATGAAAATGGCAGACCGACAAGTGGCATTCTTTACGATATAACTCATGCGATTGCCAATGAAATGGCTGTGAAACTAGAGCTTTTGCCTATTCCACGGAAACGAATTACACAATCATTAATCAGAAATATCATTGATATGCACTGTGTAGCCAACCCCAAGTGGTACAAACTTACAACGTTACGTTGGAGCCCTGTTCTTTATAAAAACCCTGACATTTTGATCAATCGAAAAGGCATAACCTCAATAGCTGAGCTTTCAAATTATAGTAATTTAAAAATAGGCACTACATTAGGCTATATCTACCCAGAACTAATTGCACATATTGAGAATAAAAATATCTTAGAAGTAACGAGCTTATCTCCTGATAAAAGCTTTGAAAAATATAGAAAAAATAAAGTTTCTGGCTTTATTAGCGCATCTGTTGAGGCGTCTTACTTTACTAAAGATATAGAAGATTCGGTAATTATCTTAAACAACAACGATATACACTGTGTATTTGCGCCAAGCATGAAAGAGGCAACATTAAAACGAATAAATAATGCGATTGATATCTTGAAAACTTCGGGCGAGATAGCAAACATTTTAGCTAGATATAAACATGTCCCTAAAATTGCGCCACGTTACGGCGACGTAATCACCGAGTAATTAACTTAATTTCTTGTGCTGATAGCAATATAAACTCTTTAAACTCGAACAAAAATTGTAGATTCGCTTGCTCGACGGTCACTACGACTTCGAGATTCTAACCATCGACCTCTATTGATTTGATTTTGTCTACGATCATCCCCTGTACGGCGATCTTCCCCCGTCAATACGTACAAATTAATATCACTTGGCTCTTGCTCTGCGACCAGCTTAACTATTTGCTTTTGCTTACTTTTTTTCTGCTGTTGATGCTTATTGCTATCTTTAGCCGAAGGCTCAGCTTTCGCGGTATAACTTGGCGGCAGTAAATCAGTGAACACTTCCATCTTAATTCTCTTTTGGATTACTAAAATCATTTATCAATTGTTCATTAAATCGGCAGTTAAAAATAAAAGTTTAATTTTTTTAACTGTTACCTCGCTACAACCAACGCACTATTAGTAAAATGCCACTTCAGAAAAGTGTAACCAATAATTTATGCTAACCTTATGTCTCTCGACAAAGCCTAACAGCCAATGATAGGCTGTTTATTCCTTCAAAAAACTCAATATAAACTGGTACATGGATAAAAAAAATTCGAAATTACTATTTGCAGCTATTATTACAATATTCAGCGTTTTTAATAGCTACGCACATACCGAAAGTTCAAACCAAACAACGGATAAGCATCAACTTACCGTTTCAAAAATTGCCGAAAATGTATTCCAACACGTTTCGTATAAAGAGGTTAAAGGTTTTGGGTTAGTGCCGGCTTCTGGTCTTGTTGTCATTAACGATAAAGACGCTCACATTATTGATACACCCTGGACAAACACCGATACAGAACAATTAGTCACGTGGATTAACAGCCAAGGCTTCACATTAAAAAGCAGTATATCTACCCATTTTCATGATGATCGCGCAGGTGGAATTTCTTACCTAAATAAATTATCCATTGATACTTATGCTAGTGAGTTCACCAATAAGTTATTAGCAAGTCGTAATAAAACCGTGGCTAAACACAGCTTGTCACTGCCCCTCCCTAAAAAGAAGCAATTAATGGTTAACGATACTGTTGAAGTGTTTTACCCTGGAGCAGGACACTCCATGGATAATATTGTCGTGTGGTTACCAGAGCATAAAATACTATTTGGTGGCTGCTTTGTGAAAAGTTTATCAAGTACATCCCTTGGTTATACAGGTGACGCTGACATTAAACAATGGCCAATATCAATGCAAACCCTTATTGAACAATACCCACAGGTAAAGATTGTTGTGCCAGGTCATGGCAAAATCGGCGATAAAAAATTATTAACCAATACTAAAGCATTGGCGACTGAAGCGCATAATAAAATGAATCTTACGCAATAAATGAATACTTCAAGTGTTAACGTTATAACAACGAAGCTTGGCAGTAACGACTAATTAAACCAAATAAAAAGCACTAACTTCAAAAAGAAATTAGTGCTTTATTGATAATTAATTGCTAATAAAAGCTAAGTCAGGAATTAAGTTAACAATCTCCTACGTCGGCCTGAGCAACTATGCTACGAGCATATTTTACAAACTCATGATTAGCAAAGTCTCGCACCGTTTTAATATTAAAGCTTTCAGCAAGTACTTTTGCATCTGCGGCAGTAACGCCTTTAAGCGCTGAAACCGAGGCGTCAGCAACTTCATTTAATGGTTTACTTTCATAAGCTTTATCGACTAAACCTTTGATACTAAAACAGGGATCTACTGCAGCATTTGACTCATCCTTTACTAGAAACTCAAGTGGCAAAGGAAAGCCAGACCTTATCGTTCGCGCTAAAACTAATGCATCTTCTGATGAGGTCATAAAAAGTGAATCTCTTACACATCTTGCAAGATCTAGGTCACAATCAGCGGCACATGCTATTTGATCAGCAGTGCCAGGCAGTCGTGAACATCCTCTCATACAATTCAACCAATCCTTAAAACAACTAGCCATGTTGTATCTCCTTCATCCTTTATAATCGTTGCGAATATAGATAGAATAAAAGCCGTTTTTCACGATATTCACCTTATATTTTAGCCTAAATCTTGGCTTTCACCTCTTTTACCGATCTCTATACGCAAGCAAACTCGCGCTTTTCAATCCAGTATTTGCCCAGTACAGAAAGTTAATCGGTTATTAAGAATAAATGATGAAAAAACTTGCGGAAGATTACAAATAAAAGACGTAAGCTAAGGTGTGAGTAAAAGCCGTAAAATAACTAAGATTTAACTAAACTTACTACCTTTAAACAAGCAACAAATAAAAGCTTTCATAAAGTAAAAACTGTAGAATATCGAGCTACTATAGATACCATGTTCTACAAAAATGCAGCTACTTCGCTTTCCGTCAAATAGCGCCATCGTCCTAGTTCTAGATCTGCTAATTTAATTGGCCCTATTTGTTCACGATGCAAGCCAACCACTTTATTCCCCACAGCCGCAAACATACGTTTAACTTGGTGATACTTACCTTCGGTAATGGTCAGCAACACTTCATTATCAGCAATTTTCTCCAATTTTGCTGGTCGCGTTAAGTTATCTTCGCCTTGAAGTTGCACGCCATGAGCAAACTTTTCTGCAGTATCATCTTTTAGCGGATTACGTAGCCAAACTCGATACACTTTCTCGCACTGTTTTTTTGGAGAAATAATATTATGCGACCAACGGCCATCATCGGTAATTAAGACTAAGCCTGTTGTGTCGGCATCTAAGCGTCCGGCAATATGCATATCAAATGTACGGTCAACATCAAGCAAGTGCAATAACGACGGGTACATTTCGTCAACGTTTGAGCAAATAGTATCAACAGGTTTATGCAGAATAATATATCGGGAACTACGGGCTGTTAGCTCTTGCCCTTCAATGGTAATAGAATTATTTTCATGTACCTGTGTTGCAGGGTCTTTTATTACTTCTTGATTAACTTGAACCTTGCCCATTTTCAGCACTTTTTTAGCTTCTGAACGGGTTAATTCGGTGCTTTTACAAATAAACTTATCAAGGCGCATAAAGACGTTATCACTATTGAGAGATTAAAAATGGCGACCGCTATTATCGCCATTTTTAAACGTTTAGCAAGGTTAATGCAGCTAAGTTCAGTAGTAACTCATTACCTTACTTTATGAGAAGTACCAGTAACCTGCCGCCAATTGTTCGGCAAGAAAAGTAATAAGTTCATCACTAGCCATCCATGGGGTTAATTGTGCTGGTGTGATCTCTACCTGATCACACATTAATTTGACAATATCAGCAATAGCTGGAGAAAAAGTTACTTTTTTACCATCAATATAGCAAACGCCGTTGATAACGGTTTCAGGGAAGTAAAAGGCCCTAGCGCCGCCTAAACGCATTAAGTTATGCTCTGCCATCGCTAGTTTAATATCGTGATGAGCACTCAACTCATCATCAGCTTGCAAGTCAAGTTCATGCTTTGCTTGGGTGTAAAAGGCGCCAATAAAGTCACGTAGCATTTCATCATCACTGGTGAGTGAGGTTAATTGCTGTTTAATTTTTGCAAAATCATCCGAGCTAATTGCGCCACAGTGCTGAGTTGACTGACGCTCAGGGTCGGTGATCAGTTGCCCACCTTGTTCATTATCAATTAAATGATCCGCAAAGCCACTTAATAAACTCACCGCCGAATGAGTACGAAACCCGACTGAAAAACTTAAGCTAGTTTCTAATGTAATACCGTCGTGCGGAAACCCTGGCGGAATATATAAAATATCGCCAGGCATTAGTTCAACATCAATAATGGCGTCAAATGCATCAACATGTAAAAGAGCAGGATGAGCAGCATATTCACGGTGCTGACCTTTGTCGCCAACACGCCAGTTGCGCTTACCTGAGCCTTGGCAAATAAAAACATCATACCAATCAATATGAGGCCCCACTCCACCACCTGGGGTTGCAAAACTCACCATTAAGTCATCTAAACGCCAATGAGGTAAAAAGCGAAATGGTTCAATCATTTTCGCCGCGTCTTCTGACCAATTGTCTAGCGCTTGCACAACCAAAGACCAGTTTTTATCCCCTAAATGTTCATATGACTGAAATGGACCAAACTCAGCTTGCCATTGTTCACCATTTTTATAAACTAAGCGTGACTCTACTTCTTCTTCACAAGCTAAACCGGCTATTTCATCAGCGCTGATAGGGTCTTGAAAATTCTTAAAACCTTGGCGAATCACCAGCGGCTTTTTCTGCCAATATTCGCGTAAAAAAAGCTCTGTATTAAATTCTTCAGCATTTAACTGATACATATAAATAACCTTTATTCTCTCTTGTAAATCAACAGCAATTAAAGCTTGCTAGCATTTATATAATGCAGCCAGCCTTTTTGCTGAACAACGATATTATGCGACTGACATACCAGCAATTTTGTGCCAGTAGCCATTGCACTCTGCTACACCATCCAGTGGATACTTTTTCGCGTCAACTAACTGGTTACCAAAGCGGTCAAGCATGTTAAAGGCATTGTCATCATCAGCACTAATGCGAGCGATATCGACACCAATATTTGCCATTTCAGGTATTTCGTTCACTAAGTTATACTGATAACCTGACATGGTTTGTATACCGTTTAGAATAAATACCCGCTCACCTTCGCGACTATTCATTTTTCGCCCTTGTGGGTACTTAATGCAGCAAAACTTACAGTCATCTTTTGGTCTATCTTCCGAGCGAGCGGTAAAGCAACGTGCAGAATATGCTAATGGCATATAGCCCCATGAAAATACTTCGCACTCAAATTGGTCACGAATATTTGCATCTTGTGCTTGCTGTAAGAGTGTCTTTAACCAGTCACCTGAAAGCTCTACTGGCATAACCCAGCGGCTCATGCCTTGTTTAAGTAATACTTTTAAGGTGGCAATGTTGTAGCAGTTAATTGCTGGGCCTGCGACAAATGGCAAGTTCAACTCGTGCATCATTTGCACGGCGCTTAAATCGTTCGCTTCAATAAGTAACTCACCATTACCGCATAAACGACGCATAGTTTGAATTTCAGCGGGTGATTCAAGTAATGCCATCGTCGATAAAACAATTTGCTTATCACTATTTTTTGCAAGTTCTTTGGCTAGATTAATCCAATCTTTTGCACGTAACTCACGACGCTTAGAGCAAACTGTTTCACCTAAGTATATAATGTCAGCTTTACTGTTTAATGCCTGCTGGTAATATGCCTCAACATCATTTTTTGGCCAAAAAAACAGACTAGGACCAAGAGAAAATTTCATATTCATTTCCAATTATTCAGTTCAACTATTCACCATCAGTACTAGCCAATAGTGATTATTTAACAATTTATTGCCATTTACGGTGATAAGCGCCAAGCGTTGTTTGGCTGCCTTCAGAGAGGTTGGCTAAAGTATTCATCCAAGCCTGCTCAACATTATATTGCTCAGGGTTCTCAGCGAAGCGGTCTAATGCCATTCGCCAGGTTTTAGCAACTTGCTCAACATACGCAGGACTGCGCTGACGACCTTCAATTTTTACTGAAGCAATGCCCATTTTTACCAGTTCAGGAATCAACTCTAAGGTATTTAAACTCGTCGGCTCTTCAAGTGCATGGTAGACATTATTATCAACTTCAAAACGCCCTTTACATAAAGTTGGGTAACCGGCATTTTCATCACTTTGATAACGGTCAATAAGTACGTCATTTAAACGACTTTCTAAGCCTTTCTCTGTTTCCTGCCAGCGAACATATTTAGCAGGTGAGCAAGCGCCAGCAGTATTGGGTGACTCACCTGTCATGTAGGAAGATAAATAACAGCGCCCTTCTGACATAATACATAAACTACCAAATGCAAAAACTTCCAACTTCACCGGGCTTGTTTTTGCAAGTTGACGAACTTGCTGCACAGATAAAACACGTGGCAATACAACACGTTCAACATCAAAGTTATTTTTAAAGAATTTAATTGCTTCTAAGTTAGTTGTAGACGCTTGTACCGAAACATGGCGTTCAACATCAGGATACTTAGTGGCGGCATAATCTAGCACACCTAAATCAGCAATAATTAAAGCATCTGTACCAATGGCAACTGCATTGTCAACGGCCTTACGCCAGCGTTCTTCACCATCAGGATGAGCAAAGGTATTTATTGCAACATGCAATTTTTTCCCGTGTTGATGAACATAATCGGCACCTTTAGCCAATTTGCCATCATTAAAATTTAGCCCAGCAAAATGACGCGCATTAGTATCATCTTTCATACCTATGTAAACGGCATCAGCGCCATTATCAATTGCTGTTTTTAAAGCAGGTAAATTACCTGCAGGACACAAGAGCTCCATATCACCCTAACCAGAAATTATTTTGCTAGGCAGTGTACCTAGCTTCATTCAAGGTTTATTTGATATAAAATAACTATTCCTTTATCAGCGTTTAAGATAATTAATCTCACTGTTCGAGATATCCCTATCCTTTGTACTACGTATTTAACAGGATTTACTGAACAAGGTTTACAAGACAAGTGGTTCAACTTTGATCTGCTTCATAAAAGCGCCTTGCTCTGCATGCTAATGTAATCACATTGTTGAAATGTATAAATTTAACGCTGTGACAATACCAACACAGCCACCTGATAAGTATGGGATTTACTTTGATTAATCAAATCGCCAAACAGGCTAACTTGCAAAAATTACCTTTTAGTGTTCGTCGCCGCGCCCTAACCTTAGTACCTCAGATACTCAAGCCTAGCTTACGAATAGTGCCTTTTTCACTGCAGAAGTCTTTATTAATACCAGCATTACATTCGGTTTTTAAAGAAGCGATTGAAGATGGTGATTTTGAGTTTTTAACGGGTAAATGGCTAAAAATATCAATAACCGATATTGACCTACATTGGTGGCTTAGCTTTGCAGACGGCAAGTTAATAATGGCTTCGCCACAACTAGCAGTTTCAGAAGATGTTAGTTTTAGTGCCAGTGGCGATGACTTATTGTTAATTGCAGGTCGTAAACAAGACCCAGACACACTATTCTTTCAACGAAGGTTACATATTGAAGGGGATACGGAACTCGGCTTAGAAGTGAAAAACCTTATTGACGCGATAGATGTAGATCAACTACCAAGTAGTGTTCATAAAGTTATTAATATCCTCGCAGATGTCGTTGAACAAACTCAACAAGAAATTAAACATGGCGTACTTGTTTAAGCAATATAGCTCTGATTTACACTTAAAGTTCAATAGGGTGTACTTCAAATAAAACACCCTTTAAAATCTTTATTCTAGCGTTAAGTTTATAACGTAAATCAATTAGCTTTATTGCAATAATAACTGCCTCGGTCTCATTAGTTGAATAAACGCTAAAGCAAATGACAGCATAAATACAATTAACGTACCTACAGTTTCCCAGCCATATGGCAATATATTGAAATAAAACAGTATATTTTCAACAAAACCAAAAGCAAAGCCACAACCAAACAAGGCTTTATTATTTAAGTTACCGTTTGCATTAAAGGCTTTTGCAATCAAAAACCCTGCAACTGGAAATGTAGACCAAATAATAAAGACCACAATAGAGAAGAACATCGCAAGTGGCGAAATATTAGAAACAATGAGTTTCTCGATTACCGCATAGGATTGGGCAAAAACATAACCTAGATATAAATACAGCATAAAATCATCTTAGTAACTAACACGCTAACAAGTTTACAGACTTGACGAGCAATGATTTTGATCTAGTACAAAGCTTACTAATAAATGCAGAAATCAGTATTGGTAAAGCACCTGAAAAAAGTGCTAATTTTTCTATCTAACTAATATTTTTACTGCGAATCAACTCAATTTTCCAACACAGGGTGAATTAGTGCTTTAGTAATTTTGCCGTATTGTTGTTTCACTATTGGCTTATCAAGGTAACCATCGAATTTCTTAGAATTTAATAAACTCGATAATTTCCGCGTTTTTGGAAAGCTAGCAATAAAACCGGTCGACTTTTCTGTTTTGTCATTACTATTACCTGTTAGCGTCCTCCTGCTAAAGCTTTTTTCCCGTGTTGCTGCAACAACACAAAACTTATGTTCAACGGCTTGAGCGAGCAAACTACTTTCAACTTCATTCGATGATTGGATATCAAATGGTACTAAGAGTAAGTGAATGTTTTTAGAGCCTACAACATCGACAAGCTCAGGCATATTTGCATCATCTGCAGTCAACATTGACAGTTTTATTGTTCCTTGCTCTAACGGCAATTCAACAATATTTATTTCATCACCCAATTTTGTCCATCGATACCTTTGACAAGCATGCAACTGTGGTTGGCGAGCAAGTATTCCATGTTGGTTGATCAAAACCGCCTGATGTACGCCATCAAGAATTAGGCTTGTACAAACATATTGAAATGGTCGAAGCATTGCGCTTACTTGCACAACTAGCTGCTCACATAATCCTTCAATTCTTAATCTTTGTTGTGCTTCTAGGGTAAGTGACTTATCACTAACAAAAAATAGTTCAGGTAATTGAATAATGTCACTCAAATTATTTTCGATATAATGGCAAACATCTTCAATGGCAAATTCATCAGCTTTATAAGTGGCAAATATCGCAACATTAACGGTTTCAGGGATTTTTTTAACTAGAGGTAAATCGGGTTGCCCTTCCAACTTTTGATAAAGCTCAGGACGCATTTGGCTAATCATACAAGTATTATCAGGGCGTAATTTGTTGCTTAGTCCCGCTATTGATAAATCGATGTCAGCAAAGATGAAGCCTTCTTTATTGTGAGGCATTTTCGCTAGTACCGTACCATCACAGGCAATGATTTGGCTTTGGCAAACGTTTGCTAAATACTCACGCAAACGTGAACTATCTAGTAATTCATCATCATTACCTGCTGCCACTTCAAATGAGCTTACTTTATTTGCTATGGCAATAAATAAATTATTTTCATGCGAGCGCGCCGCGCCATATAGCTCACTATTGTCACGTAAAAATGTACTGGTTGACTGACACAATAATTGTGCGCCTGCGTTAGCTAATTGCCGAGAATCATTGAAACGAGCAGCATTATTGCTATTCAGCAAAGCTAACTGTCCAAAAGGCGCAGTTGTAACTTGAGCAACTTCATTACTATCGGAGACAAAAATGCTTTTATCTTCTACTATTAGACGCTTATTATTTTGTTGAATAAGCTTGCCTGTAGATGAAATCAAACATGACACAACACTAATATTAGAGTTAATATCACTTTGTTGAGGGCTTTGCTGCTCATCCTCTTTAACGGTTACATTCAATGTAATAAAACATTCATGCTTTTTTGCTCGCTCAGCAATACTTTTAATAAATAAGCCATGTTCAGATATTGCTTCATCCCAAACTTGATTATGATTTTCATATTGTAACCTCTCTCCAATTGGGGGAGTGCTGTAACAATACGTATTACAAAATTCAGGTAGCACAATTAAATCAGGTTTGCATTCAGCAGCGCTGTCTATCATACGAAGACAAATTGCTAAGTTTTCTTGAATATTAGATGAAGTGGCAAACTGGGAAACGGCTACGCGCATGTCTTACATATTCCAATGATAGATGTTAATTTTATAGGTTAAGAAGCTTAATGCTACATTGATTGAGTTTTGGATAAAAAATCAGATTAAACAATTTATGTTTTTTTATTTTGTTCAATTTTCGATAAATACTGCTGCTGAACGCTTTTCCCTAACGCAGTAATCGACCATATTTCGCCATTTGTTCCTTTGCCATTTTTTGTGATCCCTCGCGCCATCAAGGTGTGAAGGTAAGCGCCAGTTTGTGCTTGACTGATTCCAGTTTCACTTGCAATTGTTTTAGCATACCGCCAAGTATAACCGGCTTGTTGCAAGCACACTAAAATGCAGTTTTCGTCGTGGGTTAGTTCTGCCTGTGCTTTGGCTTGCTCTTTCTGCTCGATAGAGGGTTCGGTTTGATTCTCTAACATAGTATGTACCATGTTCATCTCAGCCTCAAAACCAGCACCTTTAAACTTCGATATTTTATCAATATTTGAAAATGCTAAACCTAGTGCGCCAGCTAGAATTGCTAAGCCCATTTCGGTGGCTAACGATAGAAAACCGTATATTGTGCTGACACCTAATAAAACAAAAAATGAAGCGCTTTGAAATAGTGATTTTATAACAAACTCCTTATCGTTTTGAATTTATATTTAGACATTTTTGCCTAGTTACAGCTATTTAAAATGAATAACCACGCCACTTAGCTAGAAAAATGCAACAAGTTGACACGTTCATACGTGTCAACATGATTACATAATAATACTCGAAAAAAGTTTACTGAACTTTTGCACGTGCTTGATGTAGTTTTTTATAGCTTTCAATTAATCGTTGATGCTTATCTAAACCTTCTAATTTCATGCTGGTTTTTGTTAAACCAAAGAACTTTACTTCGCCAGTAATTGAGCCAACAACATTTTCCATGATCTCTTTACCAAACATTCTATTGAAGTTCTCAATAAAGTGTTCAAGCTCCATTTCTTCATCTAATTCAACTTCTAGTACCGCGTGCATTGCTTGATAGAATAAGCCGCGAGCAACAGTATTGTCATTAAACTGTAAAAACTCTTCCACTAGTTCAGTTGCATCTTCTAAGGCACCAAGAGCTAAGTAAATGAGAATTTTCAATTCAAGAATGGTTAATTGGCCCCATACGGTATTTTCATCAAACTCAATACCGATTAAGGTTCTGATATCAATGTAATTATCTAGCTGGCTATCTTCTAAACGTGTTACCAAATTTTCTAGAGCATCGTCGTCAAGAATATGAAGGTTAAGGATATCTGCACGGTAAAGAAGTGCTTTATTGGTGTTATCCCAAATAAGATCTTCAACCGGGTAAACTTCAGAATAGTCCGGCACTAACATGCGACATGCGGTTGCTCCGAGCTGATCAAACACAGCAACATAAACTTCTTTACCTAAGCTTTCCATAATAGTAAATAAGGCAGCGTTTTCTTCTTCAGTTGTACCTGAGAAGTCCCATTCCGAAAACTCAAAGTCATGTTGTGAACTAAAGAAGCGCCAAGAAATAACACCCGTTGAGTCAATAAAATGCTCAACAAAGTTTTCAGGCTCAGTCACTGCCATACTGTTAAATGTAGGCTTAGGTACGTCATTTAAGCCTTCAAAGCTTCTGCCTTGCAGCAACTCAGTTAAGCTACGCTCTAAAGCAACCTCGAAACTTGGGTGAGCACCAAATGAAGCGAATACACCACCGGTTCTAGGGTTCATTAAAGTCACACACATCACCGGAAATTGACCGCCTAATGAGGCATCTTTCACTACAACAGGGAAGCCTTGCTCTTCTAAAGCGTCAATACCAGCTAAAATACTTGGGTACTTTTCTAGCACGCTTTTCGGTACATCAGGTAAAACAATTTCTTGTTCAATAATTTGCCGTTTAACCGCACGTTCGAATATTTCAGATAAACACTGAACTTGCGCTTCAGCTAAGTTATTCCCGGCACTCATACCGTTACTTAAGAAAAGGTTTTCAATCAGATTAGACGGGAAATAGACTGTTTCACCATCTGATTGACGCTGATAAGGAATAGCACAAATGCCGCGTTCAGCCATACCTGAATTGGTATCAATTAAGTGTGAACCGCGCAACTCATCATCAGGATTGTATATCTCTAAGCAATAATCATCGAGAATACCTTTAGGTAGTTCATCACTTTCCGTCAGCTTAAACCACTTTTCGTTGGGGTAGTGAACAAAATCACTATTGGCAATTTCTTGACCCAAAAACTGGTCGTTATAAAAGAAATTACAGTTTAAGCGTTCAATAAATTCACCTAACGCCGAACATAAAGCACTTTCTTTAGTAGCCCCTTTACCATTAGTAAAACACATCGGCGATGCTGCATCACGAATATGTAATGACCATACGTTAGGCACTATATTACGCCATGACGCAATTTCGATTTTCATGCCTAGGTCAGCTAAAAGTGCGGTCATATTGGCTATTGTTTCTTCTAACGGTAAGTCTTTACCTAGGATAAATGTGCTAGCGTCACTTTCAGTGTGACCCATTAACATAGCTTGTGCGTCTTCTTCTAAGTTTTCAACTATATCAACTTTAAATTCAGGCCCCGTTTGCACAACTTTTTTAACGGTACAGCGGTCAATTGAACGCATAATACCTAAACGGTCTTTTTCTGAAACACTTTCTGGTAATTCCACCTGAATTTGGAAAATTTGGTTATAACGATTTTCAGGATCAACAATATTATTTTGTGATAAACGAATATTCTCGGTAGGAATATCTCTAGAATTACAATATACCTTAACAAAATACGCTGCACACATGGCAGAAGATGCAAGGAAATAATCAAACGGGCCAGGCGCTGAGCCATCCCCTTTATAACGAATAGGTTGGTCGGCGACGACTGTAAAGTCGTCAAATTTAGCTTCAACTTTCAAATTGTCGAGAAAATTAACTTTGATTTCCATTAACGGTATCCACGCAAAACTGCTAAAACAGCAAAATATTCTTAATGGCGCTAATTATCGTTTTTTTCTCGGCAATAGTCTTGGGTTAATTCAATAAATTGCGTTATTCGACGTATTATTTCGATTATCAAGAACCAAGACTTACTTACATGCCTAACACACCTGCGGTTAAACCACCTACGAAGCCAAAGGTTATACTTGCGAAAATGAAACCAATAATGGCCGCAATAAATGACTTTATATAGATAAAAAAACCATCTTTCATGTAAATACGAGCAATAACAATAGCAGGGTAAATAATTGCTAATAGCATCAATCCAATTTGAGTAAATAAGTCATTATAATGGCCAGAAATTAACAACCCATAAGATAAAAGTGTTAAGTGACCATTTAGTAGCAAGTAAACGACGTAGAGCTCAAATAAGTTATATTTTTCTTTTCTAAAGACTAATCTAGAAGCCATTGCCATTAGAAAAGCACTAATAAAGAAAAAATAAATTAAACCATTTTCGAGAATGGCTTTAAATGTATCGAAGCGTTCAGAAGCAAGATTTTCTGAAGTAAAGCCTTGTAAGCTAGATTCAACTAAACTGATATTTAAGTATGACGCAAGTAATATCGCAAAAGTGGTTAACCAAAAAGCATATTTAGCTGGGTTAAAATACTTAGCTCTCTTGCCGTCTAAATACTCACGGCAAGTATCTGCAGGTCTTACTGTTAGCCCTATGATTGTTTGTAAAAATGGCGAGCGAAGCTCTAAGGTGCCACGCTGCACTAGAGCGATTAAATGTTTAAAAGTAATACGTTGTGCTTTTTTTTGTCCACATTGACCACAATACTCAGTATTTAAAGGCGAGCCACAATTCAAGCAGTCAGGTTGATTAATAAAGTCCATTTATTTCTTATCGTTATTTTTTTCAAAACAATAATACCTATCACTGTGGCTGTCAAAAGCTAAGATGACATTATTAATAAAATAGCGTTATAAAAAATTAATAAATAAGCACTTTATTGCTTTATCAACAATTACCATATAGATTAAATATTAATCTATAACATTTTCATAAAAGGACTTTAAAATGCGACAAATATACAAAACAGCTAGCTTTCTAATATTTTTAATATCAATTCCTGCTTCAGCTACAACCTATAGCAATACTAGCCAATCAGCGTCAAAACAACCAATAGAAGTTATTGATGTTTATGGTACCGCACTGCCGTCAAAGCATATTACTGCGAAAAAAATGCTCAGCTTACAGGGGCAGTTTTTTGATATTTATAATCAATTAGCAGAGAAAGATGAGTACAAAGTGCTATGTGAGGCTCGTGCTGCAACGGGTAGCCACATAAAGAAAAGGGTTTGTGAACCGGTATTCTATAAAGACCAAATAAGAGAAATGACACAATTGGCATGGTCAGATCCGAACGTAATGCGTAAGGGTGTTATTAGACTCAAAACAAAAAAATACAACATTGCAATGGTTGCCCCTAAGCGTCGTGCTCAGCTTGATGATATGAAAAAAAAATTACTTGAAGATCCAGAGCTTCAAGAGTTATTTAAAGTTTACAATGAGCTCAAACAAACCTTAGATAACCAAGAATAATATTAATGGTAACTATCTATTAGCAATGGTGAAATTAACAACAGAATCTAAAAGGACTTAAAATGAAACTAATATACAAAACAGTTAGCTCACTGGTGTTTTTACTCTCAATTTCTGCTTCAGCTACAACCTATAGCAGTGCTAATCAATCAACAGCAAAACAACCTACAGAAGTTATCGAGGTTTATGGTACCTCACTGCCATCAAAGCATATTACTGCGAAAAAAATGCTCAGCTTACAGGGGCAATTTTTTGATATTTATAATCAATTAGCAGAGAAAGATGAGTACAAAGTGCTATGTGAGGCTCGTGCTGCAACGGGTAGCCACATAAAGAAAAGAGTTTGTGAGCCGGTATTCTATAAAGATCAAATAAGAGAAATGACTCAGCTCGCTTGGACAGATCCAAGCGTTTTAGCGAAAGGTGCGTTAAGACTCAAATCACGAAAACACATCATCGCAATGGTTGCTCCTAAACGTCGTGCTCAGCTTGATGATATGAAAAAAAAATTACTTGAAGATCCAGAGCTTCAAGAGTTATTTAAAGTTTATAATGAACTCAAACAGACCCTGAGCGTAGAAAAATAACGATAACTTTTAAAGTTTTTTCACTGTTTATTAGCCTGCCATTTTGACAGCAGGCTAGTAACTTATTTTAGAAAAGCGATAAAATTTAATATTTAACTAGATATGCCATGCCTTGACACTTAGTGTAGTTGTGACAACTAGCCGTTGTGGTATTAACAAAGCACGAATCAAAAACCAATGCATTACCACCAATTAGCTGAGCTTTAACTTCTAATGAACTGATTAACGCATGCTGATTAGGTTTATTATCCCTTAAATCTACTTGGCAATACTCAGACTCTACATGACCGATTTGTGAAGCCCCTAGCTCCCACACTTCATAATTTGTGTACCTTTTAACACCACTCTTTCGAATGTTGTTTTCAATTTTATTTATAACGTATTCGCCACCGTTACTATTAAATTTAATTGAAGAACAGCCACATAAAATAAATATAAAGACAGCTAATAAAACTTTCATGTCAATTCCTTTGTCATTAGAGGTAGTTTCAATAGCTAACTATGTGACTATTGTTAAAAAATAGCTATAAAATTTTTTAAAATCGCAGACATAATAACAAGAGAGCTAATTATAGCTATCATAATATGGCTAGCTGAAAAGCTAGTTACAGCATTAAATTCAATAAGTATTTAGTTCTAGTTAATTTACATCATTAGAATAATGTAAAATTAATCACTTAGAATGAAAACATCTCCTTATGCAGTTCAATATTAATTAAGCTGCATAGATTCAGGCATTTTTACCGCCACTACTGTACCTTTCGCACAAATAACATCGCCAGCAGATACCGTTATTTCAACAACAACTTTTCTTTCTTTAACTTCGCTAAACGTGCCAATTAGTTCAAGCTCAGTCCCCATAGGTGTAGGCGCCAAATAACTAACATTTAACGCGGCGGTAACAAAGCGTAGTGCTGGTTCAGTACCCATTGGACGATTAGCCTGACGAAAAGCCATAGCTGCAGCACTGCCTGTGCCATGGCAATCAATGAGTGATGCGATTAAACCACCATAAACAAACCCAGGAATAGCGGTATGGCATTGTTCTGGTATAAAGTGGGCAATGGTTTTTTCCGATCCTTTATTACTAATAAGACCACCTTCAGTATGCCAAAAACTTTTCAATTGATGGCCGTCTATATTGTTCTTACCGCAGCCATAACAGTGGCTAAGATCATCAGGGTAACAGTCTTGAAAGGCATCATTCGACATTAAAACTTCCTTTATAAAAAATTGTATATATGTAAAATAAATCAAATATTAAACTTATGTTATGTATATTATTTTTTCAAGACCTCATTAAATAATTCTTTTATCATCAATAACTTTCCCGTCATTTAACAAACCACCAAGATTGACAAGCTCAACACTACCATTAAGTTTGGTGAATTTTTTAAGATTGTTTTCTAGTTGAAACAATAAATCTTGAACAGCTTGTTCTGAATTATTTTCCTTATCAAACTCACACTGCAAATGCATTTTATCTTGATGATTATTTTGGGTAACCGTTAGTCGTACTTTATTAACCTTTTCAACACTTAATCGTACTCGTTCTATTTGCTCTGGATGAACAAACATACCTTTTACCTTAGTGGTTTGATCCGCCCTGCCTAACCAACCTTTAATTCGCATATTGGTTCTGCCACAAGCACTTTCACCGAGTTTAATTGCCGATAAATCGCCAGTAGCAAAGCGAATTAATGGGTAGTCTTTATTAAAACTGGTAACAACCACTTCACCAACTTCACCGTCTGCAACCGGTTCCAAACTGCCGGGGCGAACAATTTCAACAATTAAGTCTTCGGCGATAATTAAACCATCATCGGCAATACTTTCATATGCAATCAAGCCAATGTCAGCCGTCGCATAAGCTTGCAAAACATTAATGCCAGCATCAGTAAACTCTTCACGCAGCGCTGCTGGCAATGCTTCACCCGTTACTAAAGCCTTTTTAAGGCTACTAATATCACGTTCTTGCTGTTGTGCTTTTGTCAGTAAAATATTTAGAAATGAAGGTGTTCCGCAATAACCTTGTGGCTTTAAATCCTCTATAATGTCTAGTTGCTGTTCGGTTTGCCCTGGCCCTGCCGGAATAACTGTGCAACCACAAGCTCGTGCACCAGAATCAAGAATAAAGCCGCCCGGGGTTAAGTGGTAAGACAAACAATTTTGCACTAAATCACCACTAATAAAACCAGCAGCATTAAATGCTTGTCCCATACGCCACCAATCTTGCTGACAATTTTCGGGGTCGTAAATTGGCCCTGGCGATTGGAAAATTCGACTAATTGTGCCATTTTCAGTATTTAAACCTGCTAGCGGTGGTCGCTGTTTTTGTAAGCGCAGTAAATCTGATTTTCGCGTAATAGGCAGTTTTGCAAGTTGCGCTCTAGAATCAACAGCATTGGCATCGAAACTTGCCAGTAGCCCTTGATAGTAACTTGAATGCTGTTTAACAAAATCAATAAACTCAGGTAGCTGGGAAAATAAACTTTGCTCTCGAACAGTTGCGGAAATATTTTCTTTTTGTTGATAAAACGTAATCATAATGGCTCAATAAATTTACTAACAATAACAATAACAATAACAATAACAATAACAATAAAAGTGTTTTATAAAGTTCGAAGGTAAACCAACTACAACCAGCGTTTACGACGCTTGTAAGACTTCAACCCCTTAAAGCTTTTGCGTTCTTCATTACCGCCACCTAAGTAGAACTCTTTTACATCTTCATTACTCATCAACTGCTCTTGTGTACCATCGAGAACAATTTTTCCTGACTCCATAATGTAGCCATAATTTGCTGCTCTTAACGCATAATTAGCATTCTGCTCAACCAGCAACATAGTAATGCCTTGGTCGACATTAATTTTTTGAATAATACCAAAAACTTCTTTTACCAAAAGTGGTGATAAACCCATCGAGGGTTCATCAAGACAAATCATTTTCGGTCGTGCCATTAATGCGCGCCCTATTGCTAACATTTGCTGTTCACCTCCCGATAAATAGCCCGCTAATCCAGTGCGCTCTTTCAGCCTTGGAAAGTAGTGATAAACCATTTCAATATCTTGATTTATTTGTGAATCTTTACGGGTAAACGCCCCTAATTTAAGGTTTTCTAGCGAGGTCATATCTTCGACAATGCGACGTCCTTCCATGACTTGAAATAGCCCGCTACGAACCACGTCCTCTGCATTTTTACTATCAATTCTTTCGCCCATAAAGGTGATATCACCTTTGGTTACTTCACCATTTTCAGTTTTCAATAGGCCTGATATTGCTTTTAGCGTAGTCGACTTACCCGCGCCGTTGGGCCCTAATAACGTAACAACTTCACCATCGGGTACATCTAAGCTCACTCCTCTAAGTACTTGAATAACCTCATCGTAAACAACTTCAATATTGTTCACCGTTAATATTGGTGATGCCGGTTGTAGTTTTGCAGCCGCTTGTGACATACATACTCCGTATAAATAATGTTTTACTGATAAACTTTGTTAATTAATAGCTGAACAAAGCCATTACTTTGTTCAGCTAAATAGCCTTTATGACAAGGTATAAATTAGTAACCTAACCAGTCATCACGGCGCTCTAACGTTACTTGTGATACTTTTTCTACCGCAATATCACCACCGTTATAATTGCCTTTATATATGTTCACTTGGTTAACACCGCGATGGTCATCATTACTCCAATTAGCCGCTAAACAAACACCTTCAAGCCCTGCTGGTACCCAGTTATCACGGGCATACATACCTTTTTTAATGTTTTCACCGGTAATGCCGCCATTATCCTTTGCCCATTCCATTGCTTCTTTCATAAAGAAAGTTGAACAAACACCACGAATGTAATGATGCACGCGCTGCTCTTGGCCTGACTTATCTGACTGTTTAGAAATTTCTCTTACCAGCTTCATGCCAGGTACTTGGTCAGTCCAAAATGGTGTCATAGTCGGGAAAACATAATCTTTAATACCCTCACCTGCAGCACTAAATATTTTCTTATCCCCGCCCCAAATGTTTGACATAAACTGGATATCGGTACCTACGGTATTACAAGATTTCACTAGTGAAAGTACCGAGCCACCTAAGTTACCGATGTAGCCGTAATTTGACCCTGAGCTTTTTAAACTTAAACATTGCGCTTTGAAATCACCGGGTTTCATGGAAATAACCACTGATGGTTGCACATCAAAACCAAGCTCTGTCGCATATTCAGCACAGGCAGCTTTGGGCGCGTTAGGGAAAGGATGATTCGCACCAATATGGGTGAACTTAGGCTTACCTTTACCGCCTTTTTCTTGCCAGTCTTTTGCCGCCCATTGCACTAAGCCACGACAAGAGTCAGAGTACGAAGCACCATAGAAAAAGTTATAAGGTGCAGGCTTTTTAGTGTGCGGGTTTTTCCCTGTTGGATCGGTTAAATGGCCTGAGTATGACGCTGAAAAAACCGGGGTTTTATCTCTCGCGACAAACGAAATTAATGCTTCAGTATCAGCAGTTCCCCATCCTTGCATCGCCACCATTTTTTTACGTGAGTGCCATTTTTTATATGAGGCTATGGCTTGTGGTACTTTGTAGGCATAGTCAATTGTTTCATACTCTAATTTTGTGCCTTTAATGCCACCATTGGCATTAATATAGGCAAGTGAATCTCGAACGCCGTCGGCATAATTTTTACCGACAAAGGCAGTTGGACCCGACATATCAGCTAAGTGGCCAACAAACACTGAATCTTCTGCGAAAACTTGGCTGCTCATCCCCAAAGCACAGCATACGAATAGAGAACTTAATTTTGCTTTATGTTGCATGACTATTTCCTTCTTCTTTTAAATGGCTATATTGCCAATGACTTGTTGTATTAATATTTGTATTGATTTTGTTATTTTAATTTTTTAGCTTTTAGAGCCTTCTAATAAGAAAACGGATAGAACTTCCAATAGTTTTTAATTTGGCCCCAACGGTGAGCCATGCCTTCTGGCTCAAAAATAAGAAATAAAATAATCACTAACCCTATTGCCATTTCTTTGATGTAAGCTAAGCCATCAACCACCATAGGAATATTGCCCCACTCGGTCATTTTCATTAGGCCAACGCCACCTTCCAGCGCTTCAGGTAGAAACACCATAAACACCACGCCCATTAAGGTGCCTTTAATTGAACCTAGGCCACCGATGATGATCATGGCGAGAAACTGAATTGACATGAACAGCGTGAAACCTTCAGCCGATACATAACCTAAGTAATGCGCGTATAACGCTCCGCCAATACCGGCGTAAAATGACGAAACACCAAACGACAACAAGCGGTATTTGTTGAGCTTAATGCCCATAATTTCAGCGGAAAGGTAATGGTCACGAACAGCAATAAAGGCTCGGCCTTCACGGCTTCGCATTAAATTACAACCCCAGATGTACATAAACACTAAGGCAAATAGCGCGATATAAAAGAAGCTTTCGTCGGTATCAAATGCAAAACCAAATAAGCTAATAGGGTCAGCAGAAGAACCTGCTGAGCCGCCTGAGAACCACTCGGCACGAGCAAAAAAGTCTTCTAAAATAAACTGTGCCGCTAGCGTTGCTATGGCTAAATACAAACCTTTAATTCTGGACGCTGGCAAGCCAAACATCATACCAACGGCCATGGTTAAAAAGCCGGCAAGTGGGATACAAAGAAATACAGGAATACCAAATGAAATATTCAACCATGCAGAGGCAAACGCACCAAAGCCAAAAAATGCACCATGACCTAATGAGATTTGCCCGGTATAGCCGACCAGGATATTTAAACCTAATGCAGCAATACCTAAGTAAGATATTTGAATAAATAAAGTTAAATAATATGCGTCAACCAAGTACGGTGCTGCACACAATAATGCGATCGCGATAATGGCAAAATGCTTAATGGTTTTTGTTTCAAAAATAGTATTATCTTGTTTATAGCTAGTGCGAAAATCACCGCACGGTCGCATCGTTAAACTCGACATAATAAACTCCTAAAATTCAATATTGTTCGCTGTTAATTGGCGCTACGTGAGCTGTTGCAGCGCCTTACAAGTTCGTTAAATGGCGAACCTTTAAATTCGTTCGATATCTTTAGTGCCGAATAAACCGTAAGGCTTAAACCAAAGAATAATCAGCAATACATAAAATGGTGCGATGTCATACATGTTGCCAATTTGCAGATATTGGCTATCAAAGAACTCGGCAACATTCTCTAAAACACCGATGATCAAACCACCAACAATGGCGCCAACAATGGAGTCTAAACCGCCTAAAATAACCGCTGGAAATACTTTGATGCCCATCATTGAAAGTGAGTTTGATACACCACTGACCATAGCGATAACCACACCTGCGGTTGCCGAAACAGTTGCTGCTATGCCCCAACTCATGGCGAATACTTGTTTTACTGAAATACCTAAACTTTGTGCAATTTGTTGGTCGAACGCCGTGGCTCGCATCGCTAAACCATATTTGGAATGTTTAAAGAATAAGTAGAACGCCACCATAATAATTAGGGCGATAACGGTACTCATTAAGTAAGCGGCTTCGATATTTAAGCCCATTATTTGAATACTTTCGGTTTCAAATACTTTTGGATAACTTTGTGCCGAAACACCAAATATCCATTTCATCAATGCTTGGAAGAATATCGACAAGCCGATAGTGACCATGATCACAGAAATAATCGGTTCACCTATCATAGGCCTAAGCACAATCATTTGTATCAAAATGCCAAAAACCGCCATAAACACCATGGTGAGCAGAAAACCTACGACAAAAGGTAACTCTAAATACACCAGCACAGCCCAACAAATCCAAGCACCTACTAGTAAGAATTCACCTTGAGCAAAGTTAACGATTTGTGTTGATTTATAAACCAAAACAAAACACATTCCGACCACGCCATAAAGCAAACCAACAATTAAGCCATTAACAATCAGCTGGATTAATAATTCGAAATTCATGATGCTCTCCGTTCAATATTTGTTTGCTCAAAAGCATTTGATGGTTGACTAGGCAATAGTGATTTCACCTGAATTTGCGTTTGAATACGGGTTTTAGTGCCATCTTGGAAAACTACAACGGTGTCAATATCAACAAGGTCTTTGCCGTCATAAATTGATGAAATAATATCGCCATACTTATCGGCAATAACGCCACGACGAACCTTACGCGTGCGAGTTAATTCGCCGTCATCAGCATCAAGTTCTTTATAAAGTAATAAGAATTTATGAATTTTCTGGGCTTCAGGTAGTGACTCATTCACGCGTGATATTTCTTCACTAAGCTTTTGATAAACTTCTGGCAAGGTAGATAAATTGGTGTAGTTGGTAAATGCGTAGCCATTTTGCTCAGCCCACTTAGCCACTATGCTAAATCGGATACAAATAATGGCGGAAAGGTAAGGTTTGTCTTTTCCTAAAATAACCGCTTCACCAATAAACGAAGAAAACTTCAATTTATTTTCAATGTACTGCGGTGAATACTGTGCGCCATTACTGGTACAAGCGAGATCTTTTATTCGGTCAATAACCACTAAATGACCTGATGGTTTAAAGTAACCAGCATCACCGGTTTGCATCCAACCATCAACCACATCTTCGTCGTAGGCTTTTTGGTTATTTAAATAGCCGGTAAACATACCAACAGTTTTCGAGATAATTTCACCAACACCAGCGTCGTCAGTATTAATCACTTTCACTTGGGCATTATCAAAGGCAACACCGACACTGTCATAATCAACATCATCTTCTTGGTGAATGGTATAAGCGCCACACATTTCAGTTTGACCGTATAGCTGACGTAAAGGCACACCAATGGTTTGGAAAAACCTAAAAGTATCTGGCCCCATTGCCGCACCGCCGGTTGCTGCAGACTTTAGAAATGAAAAACCTAAGCGGTCACGTAGTGCTTTCATCAGCAATATTTCAGCTAGCCACGATTTTTTCCCTTCTGCCTGGCTCGCTTCGGCCAGTTTCATCGCATAATTAAAGAGCTTTCTTTTTAAGGGTGTTGAGTCCATCATCCGCGCTTGAACATCCGCTAAAATACCTTCCCAAACTCTTGGCGCTAGTAACACAAAGCTTGGTCCGATCTCGCGAAGGTCTGACATCAAGGTTTCTTGCTCTTCAACAAAGTTAACGATTTGACGAGCAATTAAAGCTTGGCCAACCGCATAAACTTGTTCCATGATCCAAGGTAGCGGTAATACAGAAACATAGTTATCACCGGGCATACGAGGGTCTGCACGTAAGTATGAGCTACAGTGTTTAACAAAATTGCCGCCATTAAGTAGCGCAATTTTTGGTTTAGAAGTAGTGCCCGAGGTAGTACAGTAAATGGAGATATCATCTGGCGTTGTCGCGTCAAGCAACTTTTGATAGCGCTTTGGGTTAGCCTGGTCAATTTCCTGGCCTAGCTTATAAAGTACGTTAACATCAACCAAGCGCGAATCGTTATATTTACGCATACCTCTAGGGTCGCAATAAACAATAAATTTTACTTTTGGAATGTCATCACCAAGTTCAAGCAACTTATCGCATTGCTCTTCGTTTTCAGCAATCACCACAGTAGCACCACTGCTATCAAGTAGATAAACCACTTCTTCATGCATTGAATCTTGATAAATGCCTAACGAATAACAACGCATAGCATGAGCAGCAACTTCGCCCCAAACCCATTCTGGTCGGTTATCACCAAGCAAGGCGATAGCGTCACCTTTGGTTACGCCCATATCTAATAAGGCAAGCGACAACCATTTAACGCGGTTGTTGTAATCATTCCAAGTGAATTCATTCCAAATACCAAACTCCTTTTCACGCATGGCAACCGCATCAGGCCAGCTTTGAGCATTGTGCTGCAGTATTTTTGGAAAGGTATTTAACTCGCCCATTTCAAAATCGTTCAGGGGTTGGCTAGCGTGTTGAATATGTTGAGTCATTAGCTCACCTCCTCTAATTTCACTTGAGATGTTTCAGCTTCATCAGCCTCTTCTTCAAGTCCTAAGTAAGCACGTTTAACATAAGGATCGGCCATCACTTCATCAGGTAGACCTGAAATAAGCTTCTTACCAAAATCAAGCACCATAACCTCGTGAGAAATATCCATGACAACACCCATGTCGTGCTCAATCATCACCACGGTAATGCCAAACTCTTCATTTAAATCGAGAATGTATCTAGCCATATCCTCTTTTTCTTCCAAGTTCATTCCAGCCATGGGCTCGTCAAGTAAAATGAGTTTTGGGTTTAGCGCCATGGCTCGAGCTAATTCAACACGCTTACGCAAACCGTATGACAAGGTGCCAGCAACTGATTTTCTAATATGGGAAATTTCAAGAAAGTCGATAACTTCTTCAACCTTACGGCGGTGGGCAAGTTCTTCTTTTTGTGCGCCAGATGCCCAATATAATGGTCCGGTAAGCCAGTTATTTTTTAATAGATGGTGGCGCCCAACCATAATGTTATCTAACACCGACATGTGGCCGAATAATGCTAAATTTTGAAAAGTACGGCCCATACCAAGGTCCGCACGATCATTCGGTCGTAAACTTGTTACGTCCTTACCGTCAAAAGAAATTTTGCCGCTATTAGGACGATAACGACCAGAAATGCAGTTGAGCATTGAGGTTTTACCGGCGCCATTTGGGCCGATAATGGAAAAAACTGAGCCTTGTTTGACTGAGAAACTAACTTCGGTAAGCGCTTTAACGCCACCGAAAGCCAATGATATTTGCTCTATATTGAGTATTGACTTTGTCATACTCAACCTCCTAAATTCGAGTGAAAATGAAAATTCTGAAAACTCACTTTTTGCAGCTGACAGTTTGAAACTCATAATTAAAAAATAGAGGGGGCAAGCCCCCTCCCAAAAACGTAACAACGATTGGGAAAGTTACGAAAGTTTCAAACAATAATGACTATCAAGGATTTAAAGCATGTATCTCAAAGTTGCTTGTACATAATTAGAGTCTTTCTCTAACTCATCAATTGAGAAATTACCTACTTCAACACCAACGGCTAATTCTTTGGTTAGGTTTTGAAACAAGTTAACGCCCCATTGCGTGCGTTCACGGTCAGAAACATCGCCTTCTACCTTGCCGTACAAAACAGTCGAACGAAGGGTGTCATTCCAAAAATGACGATAAGCAACAAGTACAGAGGTTAGATCTTCCACTTCTTCACCATAAAGATCCTTCACTGCAGCTACACCAACGTAGCGCCCAAGCTCACCTTTATGTACTTGAAAGCGAATATCATCTTTACCGCCGGTTTTAATGCGGCCTGCTATTGAAGCGCCAAATGCCGACTCGCTATTACCTAATGTAGTATTTAATTGACGTGCTAAACCAGACACTGAAACACTGCCCCAATCACCTTTAAAGTTATAACGAGCGACAACATCAGGAACACTATCGTTAGCGGTATCACCACCCCAGCTTTCAGGGTTTTCAAGTGAAACTTGGAAATTGCCCATGTTGTAACGCACTTGACCTTGACGAATAAATACCAAGCCAGTTGTGGCACCAGCAAAGTCAGCAGACTCAGGAATGGCACTGGTATTCATAAAAGTTGACCATGTTTGCCCAACCGTTAGATCTTTATATTTAACAAAGGCATGCCGAATACGAGGATGCGCTGAGTTGGAAACAATTTCGTTACCGCCACCGCCCCAAAAATCCATCTCAATAAAGCCCATTACGTCACCATGTACATACTTGGTATTAAAGCGGGTTTCATTAGCAAATATTTTAAATTGTGATGCATCTTCTGCCAGAGGAGCGCCATCGCCAATCCAAAAATCACGATAAGCAACATCGCCATCTACGTAGCGAGCATCAATTTTAATATAACCACCGAAGGTTAATTTATCGTTATCTGTTAAGTCGATTTCGTAACCTGCAAACGCCGAAGTTGTCGCTGCCATTAACGAAGATGCAAAAAGTACTTTTTTATAATTTGAATTAAACATCTAGCTATTTCCCCTGTGTATTTTGTTTGATTAATACTAGGGAAGTCGAAAAAATCGACAATTGGCAATAAGACTTAGCACCATGCGCTTAGTCCTTTAGTCTTAACTTAAGTGCAATGGCTTGTGAGGAAAATTAGCAACCGCTAATATAGAGAAAAATTACCGTTTAAAGCATCAACAAAAGGACACTATGTTTTCGAATTGGTTATTAGTAAGTGTCAGTATTGGCTACATAAGTTTGTTATTCCTTATTGCATATTTAGGTGGGAAATATCGTCACAAACTCGTTGAGAAACAACATGCGATAATTTATGCGCTGTCACTAGGAGTTTATTGTACCTCGTGGGGTTTTTTGGGTACTTCCGCGCAAGCAGCGAATAGTTCTTTTACCTACATATCAGTGTATTTAGCACCAATATTGTTATTTGTTTTTGCTTGGCCATTTATCCAACGTATTATTAAAACCAGTTTACAATTAAAAATAACCTCCATTGCCGACTTGCTTTCAGCACGTTTTGGAAAATCGCAAAGCTTAGCACTCATTGTTACCTTAGTTGCCTTGATTGGCACTCTGCCTTACATAGCATTACAACTTAAAGCCATTGTCTATTCATATAAAATACTGCAACAAAACCAAGATTTCCCCATTTGGCAGCTAGGCCTTATTGTTAGTATTATTCTTGCTGGCTTTACCATTATATTTGGCATTCGAACTATCGATGTTACTGAGCGTCACCCTGGCGTTATGATAGCGATTGCCTTTGAATCAGTAGTAAAACTGATTGCCTTTTTAATGGTCGGAATTTTTGTTTCTTTCTTCATTTATGACTCGCCAATCGATATTTGGCAACTCTCGCAAGATCATGTTTCACTAAGCCAGCAGTTTGAGAGCAACAACCTTATTGGCATGATTGGCTTATTGATAATTGTGATGTCGGCATTTCTTTGTTTACCACGACAGTTTCAAGTGATGTTTGTTGAAATAAAAGAACAAAAAAACAGTAATATTGCGCGCTGGCTTTTACCCCTCTACATTTTAGTATTCGCGTTTTTTGCGGGTCCCATTGGCCTTGCCGGCACTTTAAATTACGGTCAATCTTTAGAAGCTGATGCTTATGTATTATTTTTGCCTGCTTATAACGGTCAAGTATGGTTATCATTATTTGCCTTTCTTGGCGCAGTTTCGGCCGCAAGCTCTATGGTTATAGTGTCAACCATTGCTTTGAGTACCATGCTCAGTAACGAAATTGTTTTCCCACTAATGTTTAAGTTATCTCCACGCAAACAACACGATTTTTTACATTTTCAGTCAAGACTTTTGCGTATTCGCAAAGCACTCGTTATCACTGTAATTACCTTAAGCTATGGCATGTTATTGCTATCTCCACCCGACACACTGGCTTCTTTAGGTGAAGTAGCATTTGGCGCTATCGCACAAATTGGTCCTGCACTACTAGCGGCATTTTTCTGGCAACGAGCGACACAAAAAGGTGTACTTTGGGGTATTTCAAGTGGTTTTTCTATTTGGGTATTATTTAATTTATTGCCTCAACTTGGTTTCTATCAGCACCCATTAGCTAGCTCAAACTTACCAGCAACAACCATCATCACTTTGCTTGGATTACTCATTAATATTATTGTAATGACTATAGTATCTTTGCTAACGCGACAAGGTATTCGTGAAGAAATGCAAAGTAAGTTCTTCTACAAAAAAGACCAAAAACAGCTTTCTCATTTACCTAAACAACCGAAAGTTGATATTCGAGAACTTGAATATTTAGTTGCGCGCTTTATTGGTCAAGATAAAGCAAAAGATTGCTTCAATGAATTTAATCAGAAGAACAAAAATAGAAAACATAAGTCGTATAACGAAGCTCTATTACTTCATTCAGAAAATACATTAGCGAGTGTTATGGGTTCTGCTTCTGCTAAATTAGTGATTTCCTTTGCCTTAGGCGGACGAGATATCGCTTTTGATCAAGTAGCTAAAATTGTTGAAGATAACTCCACTCAACAATTAGAATTCAGCCGTTCAGTACTGCAAGGCGCCATTGAAAATACCAGTGAAGGCATTTCTGTTATCGATGGCAACCTAAATTTAGTGGCATGGAATAAACAATATTTAGATATTTTTAATTACCCAAATGATTTCATTTATATTGGCTGCCCAATTAGTCAGCTTATTCGCTATAACCTCAGCCATCAAAAACGTTATGTACACGATATTGAGGAGCAAGTTGCCAAACGATTACAATTTATCAGGGTTGGCAGTAAGCACAAATCTGAACGAACTTTATCCAACGGCAAAATAATTTCTATTGAAGGTAACCCAATTCCTGGAGGCGGGTTTGTGATGATTTTTTCAGACATTACGGAGTTTCGGCGTGCAGAAAATTATTTGAAAGAAGAAAATACCGACTTGGAAAGCCGTGTACTTGCACGTACAAAAGAGCTAGAACTAGCCAATCTAGAATTAGAAAAAGCTAACCAAAACCTCGCTAATGCACAACTTAAAGCTGAGCAAGCACACCTAAAGAAAAGCCAATACTTACGTGCTTGTAGTCACGACTTATTACAGCCTTTATCTGCTGCTCGGTTATTTTCATCTGCGATAAGACTGAGCTCGAAAGTTTCAGAGCAGGAAAAGGAGCAAATCAAACAGATCGATAATTCGTTAGACATCGCCAATAACTTGTTGCTCGACTTAAATGAAATTGCACGTATTGAAAGCGGTAATATAAGCCCTGACATTTCAGTAATTTCAGTAGAGCGCTTATTCACTATGTTGCAAACTGAATTTTCCGCACTCACTAACGATTTTAAGATTGATTTTCATTGCCACTCGAGCAAGTTGTTTATTAAAAGCGACTTAACATTACTGGCTCGAATTGTACAAAACTTCCTCAGCAACGCCTTTCGCTACGCCAATAACGGCAAGGTATTACTGGGGTGCCGACGTAAAGGTCAACATTTATGTATTCAAGTTTTAGACAATGGCCCTGGTATTCCTGTTGATATGCAGCAACAGGTATTCGAACAATTCACACAATTATCAACAAAAATTGTTGGGCCTAAAGGCTTAGGGTTAGGATTAAATATCGCACAAAGTTTAGCTAATATTCTTCAGCATAAACTTGGCTTAGTATCCAAGTCAGGACAAGGCTGTTTATTCAGTGTAGAGGTGCCAATTGTTAGCCCACCGAAACAAAAGCAAATGAGTAAAAACAGTGCAAGTTCAACCTTACAAGGAGTTGGCGTATTATGTATTGATAATGAAGTTGAGGTTATCTCTGGAATGAAGGGTTTACTCTCAGCATGGAAGTGTCGTACATTTACCGCCACAAGTGCAGAAAAAGCAATTGAGCTTTACCTGCAACATGAAGAAGATATCGATATTTTATTAGTTGATTACCAATTAACTGATGAAGAAGTAATAGTAAATAATAAACCAGATTCACACATTAATTCTAACTTAATGAGTCAGCCTCTTACGCAAAAATCAACAAAAGATTTCAATGGCATAGAGCTTATTCGTTACTTGCGCGAAAAAAGCTACTCCCCGTTACCGGCAATTTTGATCACAGCGACAACAGATGAATTGATACAAAAGCACGCTCAACAAGCGGATATAGGTTATTTACGGAAAATAATTAAGCCATTGGCTTTACGTGCCCTAATGAGCTCGCTATTAACTAAAAAGCTTGAGCAAAATTATATTTCAGACAATTTTCACTAGCGTTTAGCATTCATTAAGAAGTAAAAGATGCATTGGCCATTTGTCGCTCATTCAGCAAAATGACCGCTTGCGTACGGCTTTTTACGCCTAGTTTTAAGAAGATAGTACTGGCATGGCTTTTAATCGTTGACTCAGATAAGCCAAGTTCATAAGCAATTTGCTTATTTAGTAATCCATCAGCAAACATAAAAAGTATTTTATGTTGCTGCGGAGTAAGTGACGCTAGCTTATCTTCCTGCTCAACAATTTCTTCTTCCGAGCTATAAACACCTTCAGGTGTCCATAATTTACCTTGAATAACATCGTTAATTGCTTTAATCATTGCCGGTACTGGCGTTGATTTAGGAATAAAACCAGCAGCACCGAAACTCATAGCTTTGTTAATAATTTCAGGCTCTTCAAAACCAGAAATAACAACGACACCAATATCGGAGTATTGCCGCCTTATATTGCTCAACGTGTTAAAACCATGTGCGCCAGGGATATCAAGGTCAAGTAAAATAAGGTCGATATCAGCGTTTTCAGATAACTTCTGCTCTAGCTCAGGAATGGTTTCTGCTTCAAGTAAATGTGAGCAAACGAAACTAGATTTCAGCATCAACGACAATGCTTGCCTAAAAAGAGGATGGTCATCTGCAATGATGATCTTAGTATTTGATGTCATTTTATTTTAACCTAATAATGATCTTTTCATTTTAGCCAACTTTACACTTAGCATAAGTTAGCTTTAACCCAATAACGTATCAATATTATAGAGCACGTCAACGAAGAAAATCATAAACTAGACTAAAGGACTAAGCATTGATATAAAATTTACGGAATTTAATCTAAGGCTTAACTATTAATAAATTTACCGGATAATGCCAAACCACTACGGTTATGCAAAACACTGTGACATTGTGCGAGAATTGATAAAGCAATTGATTCGGGCAAATCACCACCGATATCAAAGCCTACAGGACCATTAACCACTCTAGACAACCAAGCTCTGTCGTCAATATGGCTTAACTCTTCAACATTACTTCTTCGCTCAAGCGGTCCCAGTAAACCAATATACTTTGCCTGATTCGTTTGATGTAATAATTTCAGCCAAGCAGCATCTAACGTTAAATTATGCGTCATCAAAACTGCTCCATCAAGTTGATGGAATTGCTTTAAAAGTTCTATATTCTCTGGGTTGAATAGATCTTCCGGGCGAATTCTGAAAATATTATCAGCATCTTTGAAGACATTATTCCTAGCATAACTTGAACGATGATCAACAACAGTAAGTCGCCAGCCTAATTTAGCCGCCATAGAAACCATAGGCACAGCATCAGAGCCTCCACCAAAGACCCATAAGTTGAATGGTGCCGATATTTTTGTCAGTGAACATTCAGATTGTTCAACAGTAATATTTCTATGAGAATGATTTAACGTTATTGTTCGTGATAGGGACTCAATCTCAAGTTCAACTGCCTCTTGAGCTGTGCTCATTAACCACTGACCTTTACTATCAAGTAACGCAATATGATTGAGTTGTTCTTGCTTCTCATCTGATGCAATAAATGCTTGTTGCATATAACTAGCAACACCACTTTTCATACGTTGAAATAACTGAGTAAAAAGCTCTCTATGTTGCAATGTCAAATATTGCAAAAGAACCCCTATTTTACCTTTGCATCCAACACCAAGCTCAGCAGCATAACCATCTTCTTCACGCATATCATATTCGACATATTGCGCTTGTTTATTATCGAGTACTTTCTTAGCATGTAAAACAATATTTGCTTCTAAACAGCCACCACTAACCAAGCCATAAGATTGCCCTAAACTGTTCACCAGCATGACTGCACCGGGAGAGCGGTAACTAGAACCTTCCTTATTAACAATAGTTGCTAACACCCATTCAAACGCATCACTTTGATTCAAGTAATGCTCTAAAAGTGCAAAATGGCCATGATTTTTTAACAAATAATTACTCTCTTTTTTAGCATTCAACAATATAGACCGTTGAATCATCATAACAAGTTCAAAACTATTTCACAGCGCAATAAATTCTATAATCGATACTTTAGCTTATGTAATTTACGAAATCATAAAGCAAAAAAGCCACTTTTCAGTGGCCTTTTATTATCTCAAAAGCGAGTTAAAACTATTTAGCTGGTTCTTCAATTGCTTCAGCAGGTTTATTTTTTGATAAAAACACTTCACGTAAGCGGGTATCAATTTCTTGTGCTATTTCAGGATTTTCTTTTAAAAACTTAGCGGCATTTGCTTTACCTTGGCCAATCTTATCGCCTTTATAGCTATACCAAGCACCAGCTTTTTCAACCATTTCGTTTTTAACACCTAAGTCGATTAATTCACCTAAGTTGTTAATACCTTCACCGTATAAAATTTGGAACTCAACTTGTTTAAATGGAGGAGCAATTTTGTTTTTAACGACTTTAACGCGAGTTTCATTACCAACAATTTCATCACCGTTTTTAACTGCACCAATGCGACGAATATCTAAACGAACAGAAGCGTAGAATTTTAAAGCATTACCACCTGTAGTGGTTTCTGGGTTACCAAACATAACACCAATTTTCATACGAATTTGGTTGATGAAAATCATCATAGTATTTGATTGTTTTAGGTTACCGGTTAGCTTACGCATAGCTTGTGAAAGCATACGTGCTTGTAAGCCCATATGAGAGTCACCCATATCACCTTCAATTTCAGCTTTTGGTGTTAATGCCGCAACCGAGTCAACAACAATAACGTCAATAGCACCTGAACGCGTTAACATGTCACAAATCTCAAGCGCTTGCTCACCCGTATCTGGTTGTGAAACGAGTAAGTCATTAATGTTTACACCTAGTTTCTCTGCATAAATAGGATCAAGTGCGTGTTCAGCATCAACGAATGCACAAACTTTACCGTTACGTTGTGCTTCAGCAATAACTTCAAGCGTTAGTGTTGTTTTACCACTTGATTCAGGACCGTAAATTTCAACTACACGACCTAAAGGTAAACCACCAGCACCCAATGCAATATCTAAACCTAGCGATCCTGTTGAAATAGTTTCAACATCCATGCTGCGGTTATCACCTAACTTCATGATTGAACCTTTACCAAATTGACGTTCAATTTGACTTAAGGCAGCGGATAATGCTTTTTCTTTGTTATCGTTCATTTTGTGCTCCACAATGATTTAGGTGGTTAATTCGTTTCGATGACGCAAAGTATACTGTATAGTCGTACAGTATCAAGGTTTTTATCAAATTATTTTTTTACCATCTAAAATAAAAACAAAGGAGACTTTTTAACAATTGAAAAATAAAGGGTTTTCAAACAATAGTAACTTTTTATATTTTTTTATAAAAAAGTTACTATTACAAATAACAGTGCTTATACAGGTGTTTCATTCTGCTAAGTGCAGGCTAAATTTTATTAAAATAATAAGATCTAAATGCTTGCCTTATGGCATAATCTCTTCACTCAATACATTGATGAATTTACGAGTTAGCACATTTCAATGACAACAATAACACCAGATCTTTCTGCGCATACGCCAATGATGCGCCAATACCTCACCATCAAAGCAGAATTTCCTAATATATTGATTTTTTACCGTATGGGTGATTTTTATGAATTATTTTTTGATGATGCCAAGAAAGCATCTGATCTTTTAGATATTTCATTAACTGCTCGCGGAAAAACAGGTGGTAATGCTATACCAATGGCGGGTGTTCCATATCATGCTGTAGAAGGGTATCTAGCAAAGTTAGTACAACTTGGTGAATCTGTTGCAATTTGTGAACAGGTTGGCGACCCTGCCACCAGTAAAGGGCCCGTTGAACGTAAAGTTGTTCGCGTAGTGACACCTGGTACGGTTAGTGATGAAGCGTTACTTACCGATCGCCAAGACAATTTAATTGTTGCCATTCATCAAACACAACAAGGCTTTGGCTTAGCATACTTAGATATGACTAGTGGTCGCTTTGTGTTAATTGAGCCAAGCACCGAAGAACAAGTATTAGCTGAATTACAGCGACTATCGCCAGCAGAGTTATTATATCCTGAGTCATTATCAGCCAATAACATTATTACAGGCCGTAAAGGTTTACGCAGACGTCCTGATTGGGAATTCGACCTAGAAACGAGTAAAACCTTACTTAATAAGCAGTTTGGTACTAAATCACTTTCAGGTTTTGGTGTCGACAATAAACCATTGGGCATTTCTGCTGCAGGTTGTTTATTTCAATATGTGAAAGATAGCCAACGTACGGCATTACCCCATATTCGCTCGATTATTGCAGAGAATGCATCAAGTGCTGTTATTCTTGATGCTGCAACGAGGCGCAACTTAGAATTAACTCAAAATCTTCAAGGTGGCTTTGAAAATACCTTAGCTGCCATTCTAGATAAAGCTGCCACGCCGATGGGTTCGCGACTATTAAAACGTTGGTTGCATTTTCCATTACGAGATCTCAACACGTTAAATAACCGACAAAATGCAATTGAAGAGTTATTACAGCAAGATTTGAGTTTTGAATTGCATAGTAATCTAAAGCAATTTGGCGATATAGAACGTATTGTCGCGCGAATTGCTCTGCGCTCTGCCCGACCACGAGATTTTGCTCGCTTACGTAATGCTTTAATTCTCTTACCTGAATTACAAAATATATTACAAACATGTCAGCAAACACATTTGTCAGCATTAAGTTCTCAATGCCAGCCTTTGCCTAGTATTCAAAACTTATTATCAGGTGCTATTGTTGAAAACCCACCTGTATTGATTCGTGATGGTGGTGTTATTGCGCCCGGATATAATCAAGAATTAGACGTGCTGCGCGACTTAAGTGATGGTGCAACTGAATTTTTAGCACAACTTGAAGAGCGAGAAAAAGCCCGTACAGGTATTCAAACATTAAAAGTTGGTTACAACAAAGTGCATGGCTTTTACATTGAAATTAGCCGCAGTGCTGCTAATGAGGTACCTGACGATTACATTCGTCGACAAACACTTAAAAACAATGAGCGCTTTATTACGAATGAATTAAAACAACATGAAGAAAAAGTATTATCAGCACAGAGTAAATTTCTTGCACTTGAAAAACGTTTGTATGAGGAATTGTTTGATAAAGTTTTACCTGAATTAGAAAGCTTACAATTTTTAGCACAATCATTATCTGAAATTGATGTATTGAATACTTTTGCCGAGCGTGCAGAAACATTAAATTACGTCAAACCAGTATTACAAGAAGATAGTGGCATTAACATTGAAGCTGGTCGTCATGCGGTTGTCGAGCAAATGACTACAGAGCCATTTATCGCCAATCCAGTAGTACTAACCGATAGCCGTAAAATGCTCATAATTACTGGCCCAAACATGGGTGGTAAATCAACTTATATGAGACAGACTGCACTTATTGTATTGCTTGCTCATATTGGTTGTTATGTACCTGCTGGTGCAGCTAAGATTGGCATGGTCGATAGAATATTCACCCGTATTGGTGCTTCAGACGATTTAGCCAGTGGACGTTCAACCTTTATGGTTGAAATGACAGAAACCGCCAACATTTTACATAATGCCACAAATAAGAGTTTAGTGCTTTTAGATGAGATAGGTAGAGGAACCAGCACCTATGATGGTCTTTCGCTTGCGTGGGCATGTGCCGAAATGCTGGCACTAAAAACACAAGCATTTACTTTGTTTGCAAGTCATTATTTTGAATTAACCTTACTAGCTGAGCAAATTGATAGCCTTGCCAATGTGCATTTAGATGCCGTTGAACATGGAGATAGTATTGTCTTTATGCATGCAGTACAAGAAGGTGCAGCGAGTAAAAGCTTTGGCTTACAAGTTGCGCAACTTGCTGGTGTACCTAAGCCTGTTATTCAACGAGCAAAACAAAGACTATCTGAACTTGAAAATATGCAAGCTCCCTCAATAATGAATAATGAACCACAAGCGTTTGAGCAATTATCATTAATGGACACCAGTCACCCAGTTGTTGATACTTTAAGTACAACAGATGTGAATGATTTAAGTCCTAAAATGGCATTAGACTTATTGTATAAGCTTAAAGAACTAGTTTAAGTGCCTATTGTGCAGTTCAACTTATTGACTAATGACATAGTTAAATAAAACAAAAAAACCAGCAATTGCTGGTTTTTTTTATTAGTAGCCGTTGTCTATTAAAACTCTCTATTGCGCTTGGAATAACGCCTCGATAGATAAGTCTTGTTGGCTTAAAATATCACGTAAGCGTTTTAATGCTTCCACTTGAATTTGACGAACACGTTCACGTGTCAAGCCAATTTCAACACCTACATCTTCTAATGTTGCCGCTTCATAGCCAAGCAAACCAAAACGTCTTGCTAAAACTTCACGTTGTTTAGAGTTAAGCTCACCTAACCAGTCGACAATACTATGTTTAATATCATTGGTTTGTAGCTTTGTTTCTGGCCCACCCGACTTTTCATCAGGGATAACATCTAATAGAACTTTCTCACCTTCGCCACCAAATGGCGAGTCGACAGAGGCTATGCGCTCATTCAGGCGTAGCATTTTACTAACACCTTCAACAGGAACATCTAGCTCAGTGGCAATATCTTCAGCGGTTGGCTCATGGTCAAGTTTTTGGACTAATTCACGTGCTGTACGTAAATATATATTAAGCTCTTTAACCACATGAATAGGTAAACGAATAGTACGCGTCTGATTCATAATAGCGCGTTCAATGGTTTGACGAATCCACCATGTTGCGTAAGTTGAGAATCTAAAACCACGTTCAGGATCAAACTTTTCAACAGCTCTAATTAAGCCTAAGTTTCCTTCTTCAATAAGGTCTAATAGTGGAAGTCCGCGATTATTATAACGACGAGCAATTTTAACGACCAAACGCAGGTTGCTTTCAATCATACGTTTGCGGGATGGTTCATCGCCTTTAAGGGAAAGGCGCGAGTAGTAAACTTCTTCTTCAGCAGTTAATAACGGAGAAAAACCGATTTCACTTAAATATATTTGCGTTGCGTCTAAATTGGAAGGCGCTTCTTCAGGCATTGTAGCCTTACTATTTTCTGGCTTTTCCTTTTCTGCAACATCAGAACATTCTATTTGTTTTTTTATGCCCATGTTATATCTCCCACTATTAGCTATAGCTAAATTTACTGACTAAATATTCACGTTGGCTCCAATCTATTTCTGATAAATTTTTATTATTATTTCGGCAAATACTTCATGGGATTAACTGATTTACCGCGAAAGCGAACTTCAAAATGAAGCATGACTCTTTCAGCGTCTGTATCACCCATTTTGGCAATCACTTGACCGGCTTTCACAACTTGCTGCTCTTTAACTAGAATGCGATCGTTATGGGCATAAGCACTAAGATAATCATCATTATGTTTAACTATGACTAACTGGCCGTATCCTTGTAACGCATCACCGGCATAAACCACCTTGCCGTCTGCAGTTGCTTTCACCGAATCACCGCGTCGCCCCGCAATGTCGATTCCTTTATTCCCTTGTTTTGCGGTGGAAAATCTCTGAATAACTTTTCCTTTCGCAGGCCACTGCCATTTTCTAATTTTCTGCGAAAATGCAGCTTTTGGTTGCTGAGACTTTTTGCTTGTTTTTTGCTCAGTTACATTTCCACCATACTCCTGCTTTTTCTTCTGCGCAATAGGTTTTTTTATAACTTTTTGTTTTGATGAGTTAAAGCTTTTACTCTTAGCTTTATTTTTACTTGCGTTGCTGGAATTTTTGACTAAAAATAATTTTTGATTTGGAAAAATATTATAAGGTGCTTTTATATTATTTATACTTGCTAAAGTGCGAACATCGACATCTGCACGCCAGGCAATTGAATATAAAGTTTCACCTTTTTTGACTATATATTCACTTCCAGTAACGCTATTCTTTATGCGTTGGCTTAAAGGTAGTGAACCTTGAACATCAACAACTGGCGCTGGTTTACTGCGGCTAGAACAACCATTCAGTAGTAGCAATACGACTACTAATAACAAACTGTTCACTTGCAATAACTCGAACTTCATCCTTTTAGCCATAGTTACGTAAAGATCCTTTATCGAGTTGCTATATACGCAATAATAATTGCGCCTACAAGCAACCAACCCAATACGTCAACCCATTGTCTAATTTTTTGTTCCATTGGCGCTCCGCCCCAACGAATAACACCAGCAACTAAGAAAAACCGCATTCCTCGACCAACTGCTGATGCTATTAAAAATGGTAAAAAAGCCATTTGTAGAAAACCGGCACTGACTGTAAATAGTTTATAAGGGATCGGAGAAAAGCCCGCTAAAAATACTACCCAGACACCCCACTCGCTAAACCAAGACATCGCTTTATCAAAGCGAGCTTGATAGCCAAACTCTGTTATTAATGGTTGTATCCAAGGTTCAAACATTAAGTAGCCTAAACCATAACCAACAACTCCCCCAATAACTGATGCTGCTGTGGTTAGCGCAGCTAAACGCCATGCTCGCTCACGTTGTGCTAATACCATAGGCGCAAGTAATACATCCGGTGGTATTGGGAAAAAAACTGATTCTGCAAAAGTTAATATTGCTAAAATTCTAGGAGCAAATTTATGCTCTGCCCACTTAAGTGTCCATTCATATAATGCTGAAAATATTTTCACAAACTATCCTAATGCGCCCGGTACTAAAGGAACAAAGCGTACTGCTTCTACTTGTTGTTCTTTAAATTCATCGCCGTGGCGAGTAATAAGTTTTAAAATTTGACTTTGCTCGCCAACGGGAATGATCAAGCGCCCACCATCAGCAAGCTGTTCTAATAATGCTACCGGAACTTCTGTCGGGGCAGCAGTCACTATAATAGCCTGAAATGGCGCTTTACTATGCCAACCCTGCCAGCCGTCACCGTGCTTCATTGAAACATTATGTAAATCCATCGAACGTAATCTTCTTTTTGCTTGCCACTGTAACGATTTAATTCGTTCAACTGAAAATACTTTCGATGTTAGTTGTGCCAAAATTGAGGTTTGATAACCAGAGCCTGTACCTATTTCTAAGATACTCTCAGGAATACCGTCAGCAAGTAACAACTCTGACATTTTAGCGACAATATAAGGTTGAGAAATAGTTTGCCCTTGGCCAATCGGGAGAGCTGTATTGTCATACGCTTTATGAGCAAGTATTTCAGGAACAAATGTATGGCGCGGAGAACGAGCAATGGCTTGCAATACTTGTTGGTTTTGAATGCCTTCACCCAGTAATTTTTGTGCCAGCAACTCACCACTTCGACCTGATTTACCGCCGATACTACTGCCTACTCTGGCATTGATATTACTTTGTTTCATATTGAGAGTTCATTAATCCATTCTGTCATTTGTGTCATGCTTTTATAAGCAGTCATATCAATAGTTAACGGTGTTATTGACGCAAAACCATTGGCAACTGCATGAAAGTCAGTTCCAACTCCTGCATCTAACTCTTGGCCAAGTGGCCCATACCAATAGATATCACGTTGCCAAGGATCTTGCATCTTTTTCATGGTTTCAGCTTTATGCCGATGTCCTAAACGCGTCACTTGTATTCCTTTAAGCTCGCTTAATGGCATATCTGGCACGTTAATATTAATAATTTGGTCGCTAGGCAGCGGGTGTGCTTGCAGACGTTCTATAAACCTAGCAGTTACTACTGCAGCGGTTTGAAAGTGTTGTGGATTCTTAGATACTAAAGATACGGCTATTGCTGGCATCCCTAAGTGTCGTCCTTCCGTCGCTGCAGCTACTGTTCCAGAGTATATGGTATCATCACCTAAGTTAGCACCGTGATTAATTCCAGCAACCACTAAGTCTGGAGCTGGCTGCATTAACTGCGTCGCCCCCAGATGCACTGAGTCAGTAGGAGTACCATTTACGGCCGTAAAGCCATTATCCATGGCTTGTGCTCGCAGCGGGTTTAACAAAGTTAAAGAGTGACTAGCACCACTGCAATTTCTGTCTGGTGCTACAACCTTAACTTGGAAATACTTTACAAGCTCTTCGTAAAGGACTTTTATGCCTTCAGCATGAACGCCATCATCATTACTTAATAATATCCGCATAGTTATCCTTTGCCGTGCTCTGAATTTCTATTTGATGAATCATTTACAACACGCTCTGTCATATCGGTATAGTTAACCAACTCGCGCATAATAGTTGTAGCATAAGCACCTGCTGGTAAGAAAAAAGACAAGGTAACAACATCATCTTTGATCTTGATTTCAGGCTCTTTTACAACAATACGTGTTCGACGTCGTTCTTGCTTTAAGCCAAAACGTGGCAAACCTTCACAAAATCCTTGCTGTTGTTTTGCAACGCTCTGCTCAAGTGTTAACGCGTCAGAAGTGGTCATTAACTCTCCAGCTCCCCACATAGGTGCAGTGATATCTATATCATGATTCAGAAGTCTTGCCTTTAAGCTTTCGTTAATTTCTTGCGCTAGAAATACCGATTGAGTACCTGAAAGCATTAAAACATCACCATTAAGTAGTGTGTCGAAGTTATTCTGTTTTATACGCTCACTAATAATTTGATTAAATATTAATGAACGTGCGGCAGATAAATACATACCGCGCTTTTTCTTATCTTTAACTTTTCGGCCAGAAAACAAACTTAATGCTTTTTCAATATTACCGCCTTCAATACCAAAACGCTGCTCGCCAAAGTAATTAGGAACCCCAAACTTACTCACCACATGCCAACGTCGAACTAACTCATCAATATCGGTAACTTTTCGTAGAGTAATTTCAAAACGATTACCTTCTAATCCACCAATACGAAGCTTTTTGTTATGACGCTTATAAGCCAAAACCTCAACACCTTCGATATTCAAATCACTTAAATCAAATACTTGCTTTCCGGGCACATGTACACCGAACCATTGCTCAGTTACTGCAAAACGATCTTTTAAACCCGCATAGGATACAAGGGACTCTTTTATTGAAAAATATTGCGCAAGTTGTTTAGCAACAAATGCAGTATTAGCACCAGTTTTACGAATATGAATAAATAAATGTTCACCTTCACCGCAAGGTAAAAATGGTAACTTTTCAAACACTTTAAAATCAGATTTTTGGCTACGCAATAAGCCTGTTGCTGTAGGCTTTCCATATAAATAGGCAAAAGTTGGTAATGAATTAATAACTGGCTCTGCAACCTTTTCAATTGAATGTTCAGACATTAGCAACTCGTATAATCAGCTTTCATCAATAAAACCACGGCATGCACCGATACACCTTCTTTACGACCAACATAACCAAGCTTTTCAGTGGTAGTCGCTTTTACATTAACTTGTTCAATATCTGACAGCATGTCTTCAGCTAAAATCGTGCGCATAGCCAGCAAATGCGGTGCTATTTTCGGTGCTTGCGCGCAAATGGTAATATCAGCATTACCTATTCGGTAGCCCTTTTCTTGCATTAAACCAACAACATGGCGTAATAAAATACGGCTGGAAATATTTTCATATTGGCCATCAGTATCAGGAAAATGATTGCCAATATCAGCTAAACAGAGTGCACCTAAAATAGCATCGCATAAGGCGTGAATAGCAACATCACCGTCCGAGTGAGCAACAAAGCCATAATCATAAGGAATTTCAACGCCAGCTAAAACTAACGGGCCTTCGCCACCAAATTTATGGACATCAAAACCATGACCTATTCTCATATTGCCTCTACTTCATTTTGTTGTTGCAAAATAAACGCAGCCAATGATAAATCTTCTGGCTGGGTAATTTTAATATTATCACTGCTAGCACTGACTAAGCCGCTAGGGTAATCAAAAGCTTCCATCGCAGATGACTCATCAGTTATTTCAATGTTTTGTGCTAATGCCCTAGTAATTGCTGTAGTTAACTCTTCAGTTTTATACATTTGAGGAGTTAAGGCATGCCACATATGGCTGCGGTCTAATGTTTTATCTACTACGCCTGTTAAACTAGCAAGTTTCATGGTATCTCGTACTGGCGTTGCTAAAATTCCACCATGACCATTACCGACACAATATTCCATCAAACGAGTTAAGTCTTGATGTTGAACACAAGGTCGTGCAGCGTCGTGGACTAAAACCCAAGGTTGCTGTGTGACATTTAGGCTTAGCAAACCTGCTAATACCGAATCAACACGCTCGTTACCACCAATGACCTGAGTGACATTGCTATTACTTGCAAGAGTCGTAGTAGGGAAATATTCGTCATTTGCGCCTAAGGCAATTACAACGTGCGAAATAGCCGGATGACTCAATAGACGTAAAACGGTATGTTCTAAAATGGTTATGCCATCAATGGTTAAATATTGCTTTGGGCAAGATGAACGCATACGTTTACCGACACCAGCAGCGGGCACTACTACTACATACGGCCCTAAAGAGTGGTTCATTATCGCAATCGTTCCTTTTTATTGGTATCGGAATCATTAGGAATAACACGGAAAAACGTTTCGCCCTGCTTTATCATGCCTAATTCATGGCGTGCACGCTCTTCAATTGCCTCTGTGCCCGACTTTAAATCATCGGTATCGGCATAGAGCAATTTATTGCGTTGTTTTAACTTATTATTATTAACTTGTTGGCGTGTCACTTCTTCTTCTAATGCCAGATAGTCAGGTATGCTATTTTTACCAAACCAAAGTCGGTATTGCAGTAAGGCAAAAAAAATAATCAAAATTGCTGTGATCAGCCGCATAAACTATCTATATTCAAGGTTTAAATACTAATGATAGCTATTATAAGTGTGTACCACCTGCTGTAAACACCCCAAGGCATTTAATATTAATTGTTTACCTTATTTGGCTGCTTAAAATTACGCCAATTAATTGAACAAGACAGCAAAAGTTCACGTAATGAAGGAATAATAGGCTGTACTTTTCGGGCATTTTGCCAACAATGTCCTGCACATGCAGCAGTCATCACTCGCTTATTTGGTTTTAGCAAATGATAACGTTTATCTCGCGCTTTCTGATCAGTTAAATTAAACCAACCGTAAACGTTAGTACGAAATCTTTGCTTTGTTAAATCAACTCGGTCAATGCAATCAAGAACAATCCCACTTTCGGTCGCTATTGGTACTACCAAGCCATGTGCTAATTTTTGCTCTTGATACCATTTTAAAACATTATCTTGATAATTTTTCAGCTGATTAATGGACGGATGCGTCGCCGTTTGTTTAGCTGACCAACTGGCATTTTGAATATCTAAATCTAATGGGCTCTCAGCATTTAATAGAGCGTGTGCACTGCGCTTCACATAATAAGGCAGACTTTTAATGCGCCCTTGTAAACCTGCTGGACTTGCAAAATCACCACTTGCTAAAATTCGTAACTCTCGCTCATATAAGGCATTACAAAGTTCAGCAAAGTCTGCTGACACTTGCTCTGGTTGCCATAATAGAGATTGAGTTACCATGAAATTAACTGCTGTTATAATTTTCTGATGATAATTTAAGCATACTTGATTGTTGTGTAAAGATAAAATAGCTAAAAGGCATTTGTATATTAATTAACGCTAAAACATTTAATTGATCACCGACAAAGCCCTATTAAAAAATAAATTATAAAATGTTCCGCACTAATCCGATGTGACTCAAAAATTGAGTCTATTAAGTGTATAAAATTGTTATTTTCATCTTACTTTTAAGTACATTACACCACAGATGGCATATAATATGAAAAATATTTTCATCAATTTCTGGAGCAAACGATGAGCGTAATCGAAGTAAACCATCCCCTTATTCAACACAAACTTGGCCTAATGCGCGAAGGTGATATCAGTACTAAACGTTTTCGTGAGTTAGCAGCTGAAGTTGGTAGCTTATTAACGTATGAAGCTTCAAAAGATTTTCAACTTGAAACCAAGACCATCAATAGCTGGAATGGTGAAATTCAAGTTGAGCAAATTAAAGGTAAAAAAGTTACTGTTGTACCTATTCTACGTGCTGGTTTAGGTATGATGGATGGTGTCTTAGAGCTTATTCCTAGCGCTCGTATTTCGGTTGTTGGCATGTACCGTAATGAAGAAACATTAGAGCCAGTTTTCTACTTTGAAAAATTAGCAGGTCAAATTGATGAGCGTTTAGCATTGGTTATTGATCCTATGCTAGCTACTGGTGGCTCTATGGTTGAAACCATTAATCTTTTGAAAGAACGTGGCTGTAAAAATATTAAAGCCTTAGTGTTAGTTGCGGCGCCAGAAGGTATCGCTGCATTAGAAAAAGCACATCCTGATGTTGAGCTTTACACTGCCTCTGTTGATGATTGCTTAAATGATGCGGGTTATATATTGCCGGGCTTAGGTGATGCTGGTGATAAAATATTCGGCACTAAATAAGTTTGTTGGCTTGGTAAATAACCAACATTTCATCATATGCGTTTAAACCACTTAACTGCCAGCTTGCTGGCAGTTTTATTGAGTAAAATATGACTTCAGAAAATAACTCAACCGACAATTTCAATAACCAATCACTATTTAAAGAAGTACTTACTGGCACACAAATGCTATTTGTTGCCTTTGGCGCGTTAGTATTAATGCCGCTTCTTACAGGCTTAGATCCAAATGTTGCCTTGTGCACTGCTGGTATCGGTACCTTGTTATTCCAATTGGTAACGAAACGTCAAGTACCAGTATTTTTGGCCTCTTCTTTTGTTTTTATTGCTCCTATCATGTATGGCACTCAAACATGGGGGATTCCAGCAACCATGGGGGCTCTGGCCGTTGTTGGTGTTGTTTACGCTTGCTTTAGTGGCTTCATTCGTATGCGAGGGACTGGCTTTATTAGCAAATACTTGCCCCCTATTGTTACCGGTCCAATCATTATGGTGATTGGCTTATCACTCGCTCCGGTTGCTGTTCATATGGCACTTGGGCGTACAGGAGATGGTTCAGCGCAACTAATTGATCAATCACTCGCATTAAGCATTTCTTTGCCTGCATTATTAACAACGCTGTTAGTTTCTGCTTTTAGCAAAGGCTTTATGCGTTTAATGCCAATTTTAGCTGGCATTGTTGTTGGTTATTTACTATCGCTCTATCAGGGTATAATTGACTTTACTCCAGTTGAAAATGCGGCTTGGTTTGCTGTACCAAAGTTCACAGCTCCTGAGTTTAATTGGCAAGCTATTGTTTACATGTTACCGATTGCCATCGCCCCGGCCATCGAGCACATTGGAGATGTACTAGCTATTGGTTCAGCAACAGGCAAAGACTACATTAAAAAGCCAGGCTTACATCGCACATTACTCGGTGATGGCGTTGCAACCACCGCCGCTTCAATGTTAGGTGGTCCACCAAATACTACTTACTCTGAAGTGACTGGCGCGGTTATGTTAACTAAAGCTTTCAACCCAAGAATTATGACATGGGCAGCTTGTGCTGCCATCATCATGGCATTTGTCGGCAAATTAGGTGCGCTTTTACAAACCATACCAGGTGCAGTAATGGGCGGTATTATGATGCTATTGTTTGGTTTAATCGCCAGCGTTGGTTTAGGCAGTTTAGTGAAAGCAAAAGTTGATTTTGACCAACCAAGAAACTTCATTATTTTCGCCGTTGTACTAGTTTTTGGTATCGGTGGTATGGCGCTAAATTTAGGTGGTTACAGCATTCAGGGTATCAGTTTATGTGCCTTAGTAGCGATTGGCCTAAACTTACTTTTACCGAAAGAAGAAGTTAAAGACCTTTAACTTTTAACTATTAACTTTTAAAACTAAACTAACACACTAGCGTGTTGCTAAAGCCTGAGCATACCTACTCAGGCTTTTTCGTCTCCATATTTCATCAACAAACAATTCATTAACAAATAATTCAATGAAATCAAAGCTACTGAATTCTCTTAGTAACTTTAATGTTCAATCTTTTTGCAATGCGATTTAAGTTAGCTCTATCTGTTGATAACGTGCGAGCCGCCGCTGCCCAACTTCCTTGGTTTTGCTCAAGCGCATCAATAATAATACCTCGCTGAAATTGCTCAGTTGCTTCTCGTAAACTATAACCTTCAAACAAATCTGTGTTTGTTGATAGCGGCTCTGATGAAAGCGCTATATTTGCAGATAACTGCTCAGTATCGTCGTCAACTTGAATATTAATAAGTGAACCACAATCTGTTTGGTTAATGGCAATAATTGCCTTACCTTTTTGACGTGCCCTTGCCTTTAATGCTGCTCGACTGATCACATGCTCAAGCTCACGAACATTTCCAGGCCACTTATATTGTTCAAGGTGCTCAATAGCTTCAATTGAAAGTTTCAGTTGCTGAATACCGAGCTTTCGACGCGTTTGCTCGACAAAATAACCACTTAATACTTGTACATCACCAACACGCTCATACAACTTAGGCACTCTAATCGGATAAACACTTAACCTGTGATACAAGTCAGCACGAAAACGACCACCTTCAGCTTCTTCACGCAGATCTCGATTAGTTGCCGCAACAATGCGAACATCAACTTGCTCAACATTATCTTGCCCAACCGGTTGTATTTCATTATTTTGAATGGCTCGTAAAATCTTGCTTTGTGCGGCTAAAGGTAATTCACCAATTTCATCTAAAAATAATGTGCCGCCGTTGGCAAGGGAAAACTTACCAGCTCGATTTTTATCTGCACCAGTAAATGCGCCTCTAACATGGCCAAATAATTCACTTTCGATCAAGTTCTCTGGCAGTGCCGCGCAGTTAACGTAAACCATAGGACCGTTTTGTCGTAAAGACTTTTGATGTAATGTACGAGCGACAAGCTCCTTACCGACCCCAGTTTCTCCGTAAATTAGAATATTAAAATCTGAACTAGCGACAATATCCAGCTCTTGCTTTAATTGCTGCATTATTGGGCTTTCGCCAATAAGTTCACCACCGTCACGCTTCCAAGCTTCCTCGGTAAGCTCTGCTACCACACGCTGTGAATGATCAGCTTGTAGCTCTAATTGCTCAATCAAAAGAGCAGTATTAAGTGTTGCTGCAGCAATAGCTGAAATAACCTCAAGTGTTCGCTCAGCAATATCTTCAAATTCATGGGGCGTTAGGCTATCAATGGTTAATAACCCTAGCAATTTATCATCATAGTACAGTGGTAAGCCCATACATGAATGCACAGGTAAATCGCCTTCCCTATCCACTAATAATCCATCATATGGATCTGGCAACGGGGAGTCAGCAGCAAATCGAATTGGCAATTTAGAGCGACAAAGTTGCTCAAATCTAGGGTGTTCATTTACAAAAAAACGTCGTCCTAACGTATCACGGCTAAGCCCTTGCAGTGCCAATGGTGTTAATACATCACCTTTAAAAGACAACAAGGCAACAGCATCACAACTAATAGTTTTTCGCACAGTATCAAGCAGGCGATCAAACCTATCTTTTCGATTTAAACTGCTCGTTAAATCGACGGCTAATTCAATAATGGCAGTTGATGATATTTGACTCATCTCAATCCTATAACTACAAACCCCACATAAAAATAACACACATGTGTCTTTATGACCACACAAGAAAAGAGTCACTTTGACTACAAGAAAGCAACAAAAACTATAACATATTGATAACTAACAGATTAAAAACATGGCACCAGCTTTGCTATGTCTATCATGAACCGTACGGTATTAAGAAATCCACATGGATGCTCGATATACGTACCAAGCATATGAAGTTGGAGGCAACATGTATTCACAGTTTTTCATTTCACAACAATTACCAGCGGTTGAAAATGCACTCAACTTCCAAAAATGTTTAATTCTTGGTAATTACATGATGTTAGTGTCTTTTGTCATAATTAGTAGCTGTATCGCTATCACATTCGCTTTTGATCATCACTTCACGATGACAACACAAATTTCTGCTCATATTTTTACTATCGTCTTTGCTGGTGCATTAAAGCTTGGTTATGTTTTGCGCTGCGTTGCATTGCACGGTTTCGGCAAGAGTGATTTTTAAAATGCTTAATCCTCACGATACAGAGTTATTACAACTTCAACATCAAGCAGCTCATCAACGCCAATTTAAGGTGCTGGCTAAACTTAATCGATTGCCAATTTTTGACTTACCGTTTAGGAGTTTCTTTCTATTAGCTGTTGCTTGCTCTTTTATCTCGTTAATTTATTGGGGTTTATTTTTAAATGGCACGATAAACACAAATTCTAATACGTTATCGCTAAAAGGCTGGCACAGTCATGAAATGCTATTTGGTTTCGCTGCAACCGTTGCTGTTGGCTTTATTTTAACAGCATCACAAACATGGACCAAGCAGCCAAGCATCAAAGGCCTTACTGTACTCGCTCTTATCGTAATTTGGTTTGCTGTCAGAGTGTGCTTGTTTATTAGTATTACTGCCGATAAAAATTCATATCAGCAAATATTTCTGTACATAGCCGTTATCGCGCAGTTTTTTTGGTGGCTTGGCGCAATTTTGGCGTTTTCAAAACAAGTATTCAAAAGTAAAAATCATCGAAACTATTTATTCATTCCGCTACTTAGCACCCTAATGACCGCAAACATAGGCTTGCTGTTATCTGAGCTTTTCGGAACCTACATGTTAAGTTCGCATATTGCCAAAACGACAGTATTACTATTTTGTTTACTTATCGGCATTTTAGCGGGTCGCGTTATTCCTTTTTTTACAATATCAGGATCTAAAGTAACGACCATACCTCAAACAAAGAAGTTAAACTTAACAATTGTTACCTTATCATTATTAGGAATCGTAATATTTTTCAGCAGCTATTTTCTGCAATTAACTTTTTCTCCCGCAATGTTGATGATCAGTGCAGGTATTGCTCATACTGTACGTCTCTGTTTTTGGCAATCTCATGCCACACTACGCACTCCTTTACTATGGTCTTTGCATTTATCATACTTTTCACTCGGTTTAGGTTTGACCTTCCTTGGTTTAAGTTACATAACTGCAGCCAATAGTGTTTTCTATATCAGCTTTTCAGATGCACTCCATATTATTACCATAGCTGCGATGGCCTTAATGATTTTCTCCATGATGTCACGAGTTTCACTCGGCCACACAGGCAGAAAGCTGCAACCTCATAATTCAGTTAAGTGGCTCTTTATCATAGTTTTTCTCAGTGCAATTGCCCGTGTATTTCTACCTGTACTACAACTTCCAATGCTAGCATGGAACTTAAGTATTGCATTATGGCTAACCGCGTCATTGATATTTTTCTTCGTTTATATGCCAGTGCTTATAACTAAAAATGTCAGTTAGAGCACTTATTTCAAATTCACAACGCCAACAAGCTACCAATAACTAGCTATTGGTAAACCACACAATTCAGTTATTTAGGAGTAACAATGCTAACTGATAAACATATCAATATTATTAAAAGTACCATTCCACTTTTAGAAAACGCTGGGCCAGCAATGACCTCTCATTTCTATCAACGTATGTTCAATCATAACCCTGAGCTGCAGGATATTTTTAATATGTCTAATCAGCATACTGGTCGCCAGCAAGTAGCATTATTCGAAGCTATTGCTGCGTATGCTAAAAATATAGAAAACTTAGCTGTACTAACAACAGCCGTAGAGCGAATTGCTCAAAAGCACACTAGCTTTAACATTCAGGCTGAGCATTACGCTATTGTCGGTCATCACTTAATTGAAACACTACGAGAGCTTGCCCCTGAAGCCTTCACAGCAGATGTAGAAGATGCATGGCTTAATGCCTATCAGTTTTTAGCGAGCATTTTTATTAACCGAGAATCTGATTTATACCAACAGCGCAAAGCTGAGATCGGTGGTTGGCAAGGTGCAAGAGCCTTCAAAGTCGTCAATAAAATTACCGAGTCAGAGCTTGTGAAAAGCTTTATTTTTGAGCCTGTTGATCAGCAAGATGTTATTGGTTTTACACCTGGCCAGTATTTAGGTTTAGAAGTACACCCAACAGGTAATGACTACAAAGAAATTAGACAATATTCACTATCAGATAAACCTAATGGCAGTAGCTACAGAATTTCTGTAAAACGCGAACAGCAAGGCGTACCAGGTAAAGTTTCAAACTTTTTGCATGATGCCGTAAATATTGGTGATGAAGTTAATTTATATGCGCCGGCCGGTGATTTTTTCTTTATCGATCGAAAAAGTCCAGCAGTTTTAATTTCAGCAGGCGTTGGGATTACACCAATGCAAGGCATGTTAGAAACATTGGCCGCAAATGAATATGGTCAGCCAGTGCATTTTCTGCACGCCTGTGAAGGTAGTGAACAACATTCATTTTCACTACGAACGAGCGAATTAATAAACAAAAATAAGTGGCAACAAAACATTTGGTATAGAAACGAAAGTTCAGAACAAGATCACATTAGTAATGGGATGATGGATTTAACCTCCATTGACCTACCAACAAATAACGGTAACTTCTACTTGTGTGGCCCTATTGCCTTTATGCAATTTGTTAAGACGCAACTATTAAAACTTGGGGTTGGTGAAAGTCATATTCACTATGAAGTTTTCGGCCCACACGCTGCGCTTTAATTACTAGCTCACAAGTGAATAAATTAAAGCCGAACGTTATGCTCGGCTTTATTAAAGCAAATTAATATAAGCTAATTATTTCGATTCAGTAGTTATCGATAAAATAGGAAACTTATTCTCACCAAATGAGATCGTCATTGATTGTATTTCCTGCCCTTCAAAACTCACTTTGAATGTACTAGGTGTAGTTCTTGTACCGTCAGCAAATAACGCCATTAAATGTTCATGCTCTAACATTCGCCCGCCATTGGCATTATTGATTATGGTAACTACTGCCCAGCGCTCGCCTAATTCGTTACTCATAGTGACACAATTTAGCAACATAAAATCACTACTTTTGGCTTTAATATTTTGGTCATTTGGAAATGCTAAGGCGAGTTTATCAGTAATAACGCGGTCAACCGTTAAAGTACCAGTTTCATTTGCGAAATTAGAAAAAGACAAAAAAGCGAACAAGATTAAAAATAATTTAAACAAAGGATACTCCACTATTTCTTGATGATTACACAATAAAATGACTATTCTTGTTTCAGCCTAAATGCCTGTAACTCTGTTAAAAGCCACTGCTGGCTTCTCACCACCGCTTTATTCGGACAATGAATTCTATAGAATTTACCTGACATTGTACTTTTGGTTGCAGAATATCGAATAAAGTCTTCGGTAGACTTTATATCATCAATATAATATTGATACTTCTTATTGATATGTTTAGCAGCTTCCTCACCGTTATGCATAGTGCCATTACGTTCATATTGGCAGTCGGTGCTTTTAACGTAACTTAGTAAATGTGTAATTTCATCTTGCGATGACGCAAGAACATTAAAAGACAAAAGCGTTACTAAAACTAATATACTTTTTTTCAAATGCAATTGACGACTTCCCCTACTCTAAAATTTTTAATCCTACTTAATACGAAAAATAACAACTAACTTATGACATTTGTTTAATTCATAGGTTCACGCATCATAGCTATTAATTTATAGCCCTGTTTTTCATAAGCTATATACCTTTGTTGAAGAAAATTAGGGAAAAGGTTTAAATTAACTTATTAAAAATTTATTAATAGAACTCAAGCAGTAGCACCAAATTCGAAAATACCTAGTTATTTGCTATCGCTGCATTATTAAAACCTGCCCACATTGTTTTTAGCTGTTCAAAAGCAGCAACCACATTTTCATTTTTCAAAGAAGGACCTATTAGTATATATGCAGATGAAATATATTCTGAAGTATCAAATTCATTGATAAACCATACAACCTCAATATGCTCACGTTCAAAACTACCATCAGAGCGCTTCTTTGACAGAAACCTAGACACTTGCTGATAAATAAACTCGCCTGTGTACATTGGCACAGAATCATTCAACAGAACTAGCACACCAGTACTATTATTCTTATCTAAGGCAATTTTAGTATCTCGTATTTGCAAATTAGCAGAGCGAATAAGGTCTCTAATTGGCATTCCCATATAGTCACGAATGTGTAAGCTAAATTTTCTACTATCGTCATGAGCATCAATTAAGCTATCAATAGATACTTTTCCATAAAAATCTGGAAACTTCGGATCATTAAGCGCTAACTCAGAGCACTTACGGTTTATAAATTCACTTCGATCACTTTCCAAGTGTTTCACTTCAAAAATCAAGCTTCTCGAAAAAACTAAATAATCCGCCTTTTTATTCTTAAAGAGTTCATTTGGTAGAGAATCAATTGACTCATTAGAGCTTCGAGACAAAATAAATTTATTAAATTTTTCTTCAAGATGGTTCATTTATATCCCTATATGAATTAATACTACATTTAATATGGCTTCACCTATTAGATTATTAAAATATTAAATGTGACTCACTGTAAAGTAGAGTTATTAAATCTAAAGAATTAATACTAATACAATAACTTACAGTATTAATATTTCCCTTGAAAATTGGACAATATAGTTCACTATAACTACAAGGCTACAGTTAACAAAAAAAGCCACTCGTTTGAGTGGCTTTTAAAAGAATATTATTGCTAAGTAATCAGTAAACTTGTCGCTAATTAGTTCAAGAACAATGCGGTTACACGGAGCTGACAAGTGTCAGTGAGTATAACCAAAGCCCTGTCGTAACTTACGCAGAATTTAATTAGCAAAAAGGTTCTGATTACTGCCCTTTAACTTCAGACAAGCCATTAAACACAGCTTTATCACCTAAGAACTCTTCAATACGTAATAATTGGTTGTACTTAGAAACACGGTCACTACGGCATAGTGAACCTGTTTTAATTTGACCTGCAGCTGTACCAACCGCTAAATCAGCAATGGTTGCGTCTTCAGTTTCACCTGAACGATGAGAGATAACAGCAGTAAAGCCTGCATCTTTCGCCATTTTAATCGCTGCCAATGTTTCAGTTAATGAACCAATTTGGTTGAATTTGATCAAGATAGAGTTACCAATACCTTGCTCAATACCACGAGCTAAAATTTTCGTGTTTGTTACGAATAAGTCATCACCAACGATTTGAACTTTGTCGCCGATTAACTTTGTTTGATAAGCAAAACCATCCCAGTCTGACTCATCTAAGCCATCTTCAATTGAAACAATTGGGTATTGTTCACAAAGGCTAGCAAGAAAATCTGAGAATTCATTAGCTGTAAATTGCTTGCCTTCACCAGTAAGGTCATAAATACCTTTTTCAGCATTGTAGAATTCAGATGCTGCACAATCTAAAGCTAGCGTTACATCTTTACCAAGCTCGTAACCTGCAGCAGCAGTTGCTTCTTTAATTACCGCTAAAGCATCAGCATTTGACTCAAGGTTTGGCGCAAAACCACCTTCGTCACCAACGGCTGTGTTCATACCCTTTGATGAAAGGACTTTTTTCAATGCGTGGAAAATTTCAGCGCCCATGCGTAATGCTTCTTTAAAGCTTTTTGCGCCAACAGGTTGAACCATAAATTCTTGAATATCAACGTTGTTATCAGCGTGCTCACCACCATTGATGATGTTCATCATAGGTAGAGGTAAAGAGTACTGGCCCGAAGTACCGTTAAGATCAGCAATGTGTTCAAATAATTGTACTTTCTTTTCCATTGCTGCCGCTTTAGCGTTTGCTAAAGAAACCGCAAGAATAGCATTAGCACCAAAGTTTTCTTTATTTTCAGTGCCATCAAGATCAATCATTACTTTATCAATGTTAGCTTGATCAATAGCATTTTTACCTTTCAGTGCAGCAGCAATATCGTTATTTACAGCAGCAACAGCTTTTAATACACCTTTACCTAAGTAACGTGCCTTGTCGCCATCACGTAATTCTAATGCTTCACGAGAACCAGTTGATGCACCAGAAGGAGCAGCAGCTCGACCCCAAGCACCTGATTCTAAATATACGTCAGCTTCAACTGTTGGGTTACCACGAGAATCCATGATTTCGCGAGCGATAATTTTACTAATATTCGACATTATGTTCCCTATTCCTTACTAACTGCGCATGGCAGGTTATTAACGATAAATTAAATTTTAAATAACAGATTGTTTTTAGCAAATACATAAAATTTGTAGACTAAAAACAAAACCGCAGCAAATAGCTACGGTTTTAATTAGTTTGATTTAACTTGATTGCTGTTTTTGATGCTCAAACGACGCAGCAATAAAGCCTTCAAATAATGGGTGGCCATCACGTGGAGTTGAATTAAACTCAGGATGGAACTGCCCAGCAATAAACCATGGATGATTTGGGTTTTCTATCACCTCAACTAAGGTTTTATCCGTAGATAATCCCGAGAACACTAAACCAGCTTTGCTTAATTGTTCACGGTAGTTATTATTTACCTCAAAACGATGACGGTGTCTTTCATAAATTGTTTCACTGCCGTATACGTCATGTGCTTTGGTACCTTTCACAATGTGACACAATTGTGAACCTAAACGCATGGTGCCGCCTAAATCAGAATCAGCACTACGGTATTCTACTTTACCTTCTTCGTCTAACCATTCATTGATTAAACCAACCACAGGGTGTGGAGTTTCCGGATTGAACTCAGTACTGTGTGCATCAGCAAGACCTGCAACATTTCGTGCATAGTCGATCAATGCTACTTGCATACCTAAACAAATACCTAGGTATGGCACTTTGTTTTCACGGGCATATTGCGCAGTTAAAATTTTACCTTCAACGCCACGCTCACCGAAGCCACCAGGTACTAATATTGCGTCTAAGTCTTTTAATACTTCAACACCTTTGGCTTCAACGTCTTGTGAATCAACATATTGAATTTTAACTTTTACTTGGTTTTTAATACCAGCATGTTTTAATGCTTCATTGACAGACTTATAGGCATCTGGCAATTCTGTGTATTTACCTACCATACCAATAACAACTTCGCCCGCAGGGTTTGCTTCTTGATAAAGTACTTTTTCCCATTCTGTTAAGTCGGCTTCTGGTACATCTAAACCAAAGCGTTTAACTACCAATTCATCAGTACCTTGAGATTTAAGTAAAGCAGGTACTTTGTAGATAGAGTCTACATCACGCATTGAAACAACGGCTTTTTCTTCTACATTGGTAAACAATGAAATTTTAGCGCGTTCATTGGCAGGAATAGCTTGTTCACTACGACAAACTAAAATATCAGGGAAAATACCAATAGAGCGTAATTCTTTTACTGAATGCTGAGTAGGTTTAGTTTTAATTTCACCTGCCGCCGCAATATAAGGCACTAATGTTAAGTGCATAAACATCGCACGTTCACGACCAAGTTCAACACCTAGTTGACGAATAGCTTCTAGGAAAGGTTGCGATTCAATATCACCTACCGTACCGCCAATTTCAACCATCGCAATATCGTAACCTTCAGCACCTTCAATTACCCGACGTTTAATGTCGTTGGTAATATGAGGAATAACCTGAATTGTTGCACCTAGAAATTCACCTTTACGCTCACGTGCCAAAATATCTTGATAGATACGACCGGTAGTAAAGTTATTACGCTTAGTCATTTTGGTACGAATAAAACGTTCGTAATGACCTAAATCAAGATCTGTTTCTGCACCGTCTTCAGTTACAAAAACTTCACCGTGTTGAATTGGGCTCATAGTCCCTGGATCAACGTTAATATAAGGGTCAAGCTTTAACATGGTAACTTTTAAACCACGTGCTTCGAGAATTGCCGCTAATGAAGCTGCAGCAATACCTTTACCAAGAGACGATACAACGCCGCCAGTAACAAAAATATATCTAGTTGTCATGCGATATCCAGAGTCAGGAAAAACAGAAATTTTGCACTAAATTGATTTGATTATTGGCAAACAAATGAATTTAGTAGGACGGGAAAGCATTATACCGAAAAGGCGTGTTCACGACAATATGATCAATGCATCTAGTTGCACAATTTTTCTTAGCTGTAGTTTTTCATCAACTACAAGTTTTTATCTATTTGAAAACGGGGTAAACTGCTGTTTTACTTTTCTTGAACAATAAAAATAGACACTATGACGCAATTGCAAAATGTTTTAGACGCTATCGATAACATCAATAAAGACGATATTAATATTACGGTTGTTGACGGAATCAACCACCCAAAAGAATTGCTATATGGTCAATATATGTCAACTTGCCTCGAACAATACTGGCCTGATGCTAACGAGAATTTACAAATTGCGGTACGAGCACAACATGTAAAACGTTGGCACTTTAAACGTGCTGATTTTCCTTTAGGTAAACAAGGTTATTTAACTTGGCGTAAAGAGCTAGGTATTTTCCATGCGGCAACTGCAAAAAATATAATGCTAGAACAAGGTTATGATGAGGATATAGCAGAAACAACGGCCGCAATTATTCGTAAAGAAAAATTAAAGTCGAATAGTGACAGCCAAACCCTAGAAGACGTTGCTTGTTTAGTATTTTTACAATACTACTTTGACGAATTTGCAGCTAAGCATACCGAAGAAAAAATTATCCGCATTGTGCAATTAACTTGGCGAAAAATGTCAGTAAAAGGTCAAGAGATCGCATTATCATTAACATTACCACCTCATTTAGCACAACTAGTAGGTAAAGCCTTAGCTTAACCTCTATTGGGCTTATTTTCTTTCGTTGAGGTAATTGATGCTATTTCTGCATTGCCATCAGATAATGGCAAACGCCAAAGAAATATAAATGGCCATGTAACCAACGCCACAACAAGCACTTTTAACCAAAGTGATGGCAAAATATAGCAAGACCAAAGTGTCGCAATAACAATTGAGGTTAATGCGATGACTTTGGCTCGTTTTGGAATACTTCGAGATTGCTCCCAATGATAAATCATCGGGCCAAACACCTTATTCGCCAATAACATTTTATGCATTCGCGGTGAAGACTTAGCAAAACATGCAGCCGCCACCAATAAGAATGGCGTTGTTGGAAGTAATGGCAAAAAAGCACCTAGTGCCGCTAAGCCAACAAAAAAAATTCCAGCGATTTTTAATAACATTTCTAACCAAAAATTCCTAAATAAAAACTATGTTTTAACCTTACGAGATATTACTAACGCTCGGTGTTCCAACTAAACAGGTACGCGCCCAACATTAAAAATAATGCACTCATAATTGCCAATATAGTCACGTGGTAACTGATATCTGCCAAAGTTGCACCTTCGGTTATAATTTTTCGAGCACCAGCAACTAGATGTGTTAATGGTAAAAAATCGGCAAATACTTTTACAGCATTAGGCGCACCTTCTAAGCTGAACCAAACTCCAGATAACAGCATCATAGGCCATGAGCTTAAATTTAATAACCCGCCAATGAGTTCTTCACTTTTGCTACGACTAGCCACCAATAAACCTAGCGTAATTAAGCTAAACGCTCCTAATATAGCAATGACTAATAAATCAAAATAACTACCAAGCATGTAAAAATCAAAAAACAAATTACAGCCGACATAAACCACAGATGACATAAACATCACAATAAACAAACGTGATACTAACTGAGCAGAAACAAACTCTAAGGCTGATAATGGTGTCGCTTTCAAACGTTTCAAAACGGCATTTTTACGATAACGTACAATAACGTAGCCAACACCAAATAAGCAGCTAAACATCATATTCATGCCAAGAATTCCAGGTAAAACCCAATCTACATAGCGTATTTTTCGGCCTTGTGTTTCAATGCGTTGAAAATTGTTGTGATCATTTAAAAATATCTTTTCAACTAAATAGCTATTAGGAGCACCTTGATTAACCCAATATTGTTGAGCATTAAAATCAACCAATAGATCAATACTGTGTTGCTCTAACTTCACTTTCGCTTTTGCGTTATCTTGATAATCAATAAAACCTACAAACTTAGTATCTAAAAAGCTTGATTGACTTTGTGCTAAATTAATCACTCCAACTTTGTAAACGGCTCGTCCTTCTCCTGAAAACACAAATGATAAGCCTACCAACAACAAGACAGGAAAAAACAAATTCCAGCCAAGTGATGAGCGATCACGAAAAAACTCAATATTACGCGCTTTAACAACCGCAAAGAAACGTGAGATATTTATCATTTTATTCCCTCAAAGAATGGCCAGTAAGTTTTAAAAATAAATCATCTAAATTAGGCGACTTAACGTGCAAACCTGCTAGTGAAACATTTTTAGCCAGTAACAGCGCAATTGTTGCCTCAACATCAGTGGTAGTAATTTCTACCTGTTGCTCATGTACTTGCCAATTTGATTGCTGACAAAGCTCTTCTGGCACTTGTTCAGCAGGTAAATAAATAAACACTTCTTTAAAGTGTTTGGCTAATAACTGTCTTGGGGTACCACGCTCAATAACGTTACCATGATCCATTATTAGTACGTCGTCGCACAACTGCTGCGCTTCATCCATATAATGTGTAGTTAGCACTACCGTTTTATTACGCGCTTTAATGTTCTTGATAAGTTGCCAGAAGTTTCGTCGCGCTTGTGGATCTAGCCCTGTTGTGGGTTCATCAAGAAAAACAATATCAGGGTCATTAATCAAGGCTAGTGCCAACAATAATCGTTGCCGCTGACCACCTGAAAGCAAACGATTATCACGGTCTAAAAACTCACTTAAATCACATAGTTCAATTAATTCTTGATGCGGCACAGTATTTTCATAAAACGAGGTAAATAGATCTAAGGTTTCTTTAACCGTTAAAAAATCTTGTAAGGCGGTATGTTGAAACTGAATGCCAATTTGCTGAGACATTGACTCGTCAACGGGCTTATCGTTATAAAAAACTTGCCCTTGAGTTGCCTTAATAATACCTTCCATGATTTCAATGGTAGTAGTTTTGCCAGCGCCATTAGGTCCAAGTAAACCAAAGCAAACGCCCTTGTTAATTGAAAAGTTAATGTTATCAACGGCAATAACATCTTTATAACTTTTGGTGAGATTTTCTACTCGAATAACTTCTTGCATTGCGCACCTCGTAAACTGCTAAATTTCATTTTAGCGACTAAGAAACAAGATTAATACTGTATTGACAATATTTTATAAATGATAATAATTATCATTTGCATTAATTAAGAAATTCATCTATCGTAAAAATAGTTGAGCGATACGAGGAGATAATAATGGGTATTAGACAAGTAAATGAAGGTTGTAATAGCACATCACGTGTTGAAATTCCGACCGCCTTATTAGCACAGCTAATCACTTCTGGTGCACTTGCTGGCAACGACTGTCGCTGCCTAGATAATAACGCCCGTAAAACGCTATGGCAGTCTTTATTAAATGTCAGTACTAACTTACCCTTCGAGGAATAAACACTATGACAACGGAATTACCAGTAGCCGAGATTAGCTATTTAGAAGCGTGGCTTGAAAACTTTATTAGTAACTATAGTCATTCATCCGATAAGCAACTATTAGCGAAAATATGTCTCGGTGTGAACGCAATAATACAGCATGATGATTTTGACCAGCTAGCAGATCAACATTGCAGTTACTATAAAATGAAAAATTATTGGCTATGGCGTTACCAAATTGCTTAGCGTTTTCAGCAATTAGTAAAAATTTTAATTTTGGTATTTAGCAATGGTATTAATAAGATGCTGGTTAAGTGCTTTTTTACCTGAAAATGAAAAGTTTTGACAAACATCTTCAATACTATGCTTTTGCAAAATACGAGCAATAAGTGGCAAAACATCCGTACTATATTCTTCAAGGCAATGCATTATCAGCCACTGATGTAAACCATAAACACAGCTGCTGTATTGTCGTCGTCCAGAAATAAAATCATCCACAGCCTGTTTATGCTCTGCCGCTAATATTATATTTTTAGTACAAATATTATTGTGTAAAACTTGCCAAACCATTTGCGCGGGAAGCTGTTTGAACTCATCAGTTAGCCAATAATCAAACTGTTGATAAAAACTTCGAATAATTTGATGTTGTTTTTGTTTAGCTCTTTTCGTTATTGGTTTGAGTAACAAGCATGAATGCTCACCACTTGCTTTGTCTTTACTAAAACCAATACGGGCTAACGAAAAACCAGATTGCTGCCAAAAACTGATTAAGCTAGCATTACCCGCAAAACTTGAACCGATAAAATCAACATTTTCATGACTAAGCTTTTGTTCAATATGGTTTAGGAAATGCTGTCCTAAGCCATTGTTTTGAAATTCTGGGTGCACAGCAATACGCATTACTCGCTGATAACTATAAGTGAAGCTATCGTTAACACCACAATGGGTGAGTAATGACTGTGGAAGAAACTGATCACGCAACCTGCGTTTACCATTTCGTACTAAATCAACGAGCGTATTATCAACCTGACCTTCTTTCAACAGCAAAGCAACCGCTAAAATATCATCTTCATGTTTTAGAAGAAATAATGAAACAGCAGGGTTATTCAGCAGTAACTGTACATCACTTGGTGACGTTTGATAATGCGCAGTAACTAACACCGCAAATACCTGCTGAAGGAGCGTTTCGTTTAACAGTAACTCACGCGCAGAAACTTTCACCACATCAGTAGCGGCTAACAATCTACTGGCATTTTCATGATACGAAGGTAATTCAGCATTAAGTAAACAGCTTGAAAATACAAAGGTTTCAAGAGGATCATTTGACGCCCAGCGAATAGGCTCATTGATATGTAATTTACGCCATTGCGGCATAACTTTAGCCAAAGTAGCGCGAAATTTAAGACTAAAACCACGCCCAGCCCCCTCATAGCCATGAACCGTAGAAGCAAAAATCAGCCGATGATAATAACCTAATAATTGTTCTAACAAATAAACCGGCAATGCAGCCGCTTCATCTACCATCACTAAACTTGCTGATGGCTGTTCTTTCAATATTAAATCAATAGGTAAAAAGATAATCTCACCATGCTCATGCTCAACATGATTAGCAGTTACATTTGCACTAGGTAAAGTTTGTTTAACGTGAAAAAAGAAAATATTAACGGCTTGGCGACTGGCTGCGGTAATAATTATTTTCAGCTTTTGCTTAGCATTGATTAACAATTGACAAGTGGCAAGCGCCATCGCTGATGACTTTCCGCGCCCTCGGTCTGCTGTCAGCACTAAAGGTCGATTTCGACGCCCAACCATCACTTTTAGCATAGCATCAACAGCTGATGCTTGTTCATTGCTAACGCAGCCATAAGGCAAGTTTTCTGGCATATTTAAAGATGAATTTTGTGTAGCTATCGGTTCAGGTAATAGCGGCAATTTAGGCTCTTGTTGCTGAACAATATAAGCATGACGCTCCTGCAATAACTGCCAGAATCGTTGTAAAAATAAATCTGATGGTGATACTTTCGGATCATTCTCGCCACTTTTTAACACCGTAATCACCATAACGCCACCGGCAACAACACTGCCAGAAAGTGCGGCAAAAGCATCAACATCAAAGCTGTAGTCGTCGGTTGTATTTAGCACCAAAGGAAAAACAACTAACGCTTGCTCAGTTCCTAAATATTGCAAGTAATTTTTACTATCCACCGAAGTAATATATTCACGTTTTAATGTTGTAAATTGCGTTTGAAAATTAAGGCCCTTTATTGCCGTTTTTAAGGATTTTTCCCGTACGAGCATTGACTCTTGTATTAATGCCAGCCTTTGATTTAACCAATCATCTTCACCCACTAAAACAATAAGACTGCGTAATCGAGAACGCACAGCGTATTGTTGTAACTGACTATACCAATGGGAAAAACCTTCGTTTGACATTAACCTAAACAACCTTTTATGAATTCGTTAATAAGTCTATCAGAGGGTTAGTGAAAGCTAAATACGCGAATAGATGAAAATCAGCTTAGGAAATAATCATCCAGTACGCTCAAGATAAAATTTTATTGAATTGAAAAAATATTTAGTTGAAAATTCTGCGCGAGTTGCCTATGTTCAAATTATGATGATTAGCATTATTCAATATGATTATGAGTTAATGCTATTTAAGATATCGCAAAGTAAAAAGTTGATGCATTATTGGCAGCGTACGCCACTATTTATTGTAATTGCAGCACATGCTGTAAACGCCGTAGGTATTAAAAATGAACGACGAATTAGTAAATGATATAACCCCACCCGTTGAACAAGAGAATTATGACAAAGACCTGCCAAAAGGAGAAAAGGCAGTACATAATACTGAAGTTCGAAAACGAATAGATGACCTGTTAGAGAAAAAGCGCCTTAAAGAGTTATTAGATGACTCTGACGATTGGGATATTTAACCCCCTAAAAGCTTGCTGTACAACTACACAATACAGATATTCGATATAGCTAATATATCTAGAGATTTTACGCTCAACGATTTGTTTTTGTCGTAAAACTGATATCATTGGCAAAACAATCAATTAAGCTCATTTAACCAAAATATGACTCTATTTGAAAAACTACGCTGCCTCTTTACTTTCGGACAAGGGGTTGCATTGCCCTTACCCAACATTGACCCAAATGCTGATCCGCATAGCTTATTTAAACTCTGGTTTGATGATGCTAATAAATCAGGCATTTTACTACCAGAAGCGGTTTCGGTAAGTAGTGTCGGCGATAACGGCCAGCCAAGTTCTCGCATGGTGCTATTAAAAGAATTCGACTCCGAAGGGTTTGTTTTTTATACCAACTATGCCAGCCGTAAAAGTGGCGAGCTTAATAACAACGATAAAGTGGCTTTGCTATTTCATTGGAACGTTTTGCAACGTCAAATTCGTATCGAAGGTTGTGTCGAGAAAGTTAGTGCTGAGCAATCAGCCAAGTATTTTCATAGTAGAGATCGCGGCAGCCAAATTGGCGCTTGGGCTTCACGGCAAAGTAGTAAAACCCAAACAGAAACCGAGTTAGCGGAAAACGTTGCTTATTACACCAAAAAATTCGCTGGCCAAGATGTACCACTGCCAGAATTTTGGGGTGGTTGGCGAGTAAAACCACACTATTTAGAGTTTTGGCAAGGTAGAGCTAGCCGCTTACATGACAGAGTTTGCTTTGAGAAAACCACTAACGGTTGGGATAACTTTAAATTACAGCCATAGTAAACGGTAAAATAAGTACATAAAAAAGGGAAGCAAGCGCTTCCCTTTTTTGATTTTAATATATTAACCTACCCAACAAGTGCCAGTAGAATACCTGCCGCTACTGCTGAGCCTAAAACACCTGCAACATTTGGCCCCATGGCGTGCATTAATAAGAAATTATGTGGGTTTGCTTCCAAGCCAACTTTATTGGCAACACGTGCAGCCATAGGCACCGCCGAAACACCAGCTGCGCCAATTAATGGGTTAACCTTCTCCTTAGAAAGTTTATTCATCAACTTAGCCATTAATACCCCAGTTGCTGTACCAATCGAAAATGCAACCGCTCCTAGCGCTAGAATGCCTAAGGTTTTCGCATTTAAGAATTGTTCGGCACTCAATTTAGAGCCAACGCCTAAACCAAGGAAAATAGTAACGATATTAATTAGCTCGTTTTGCGCCGTAGAGCTTAAGCGATCAACCACACCACATTCACGCATCAAGTTACCTAAACAAAACATACCAACTAGAGGCGTTGCAGCAGGCAAAAAGAATATTGTCATTAATAACACACCCAGTGGGAAAATTATTTTCTCCACTTTAGTAACGTGACGTAGCTGCGCCATTTCAATTTTACGTTCATCTTCAGTCGTTAACGCTCGCATGATAGGCGGCTGAATAATCGGTACTAAAGCCATATAAGAATAAGCGGCAACCGCAATCGCGCCGAGTAAGTCAGGTGCAAGTTTAGAGGCTAAGAAAATCGCTGTTGGTCCGTCTGCACCACCAATGATGGCAATAGCAGAGGCATCTTTCATCGAAAAGTCTAAGCCAACAAAGTTTAAGGCAATAGCGCCAAATAAAGTCGCAAAAATACCAAACTGTGCCGCAGCACCAAGCAATAAGGTTTTTGGATTAGCAATAAGAGCACCAAAATCCGTCATTGCGCCAACCCCCATAAAAATCAGTAATGGGAAAATACCGGTATCAATACCTGCATAATAAATATAATGCAGCAATCCACCGACTTCCGAAAAACCAGCAACAGGGATGTTAGTTAATATGGCGCCAAAGCCCATAGGTACCAATAATAATGGTTCGAAATTTCTAGCAATGGCAAGATATAGTAAGCCGCAACCTACTAACATCATGATGACTTGGCCTAGTTCAAAGTTTGCAAGACCAGTAGACATCCATAATACATTTAAAGATTCCATGGTTTATCCTATGACAAACTTAACAAGATATCGCCAACAGCGACAGAGTCACCTTCTCTGGCATGAATAGCAGACACTTCGCCAGTTTTACTAGCGCGGATCTCTGTTTCCATTTTCATCGCTTCCATGATGATAACAACATCACCTTCAGTAACTTCATCCCCCTCATTGACTAGAACTTTAAAAATATTCCCAGCCAAAGGCGCATTTAGTGGCTCATCGTTCGATGATTTAGTTACTGGCGCTGCAGTATTTGCTGATGCATTTACTGATTCAATAGCACCGCCCGGAGCAACAACAACATCAAAAACTTTACCGTCAACGCTGACTGCATAGTTTTCAGTTGCCGTATTTTGTGGAGCAGCAGATACTGGCGGTTTACTTACCGGTTCAGAACCAGGTGCTGGTTCAAAAGCATCAGAATTATTACGATTTTCTAAAAATTTTAGGCCAATTTGTGGAAACAACGCGTACGTTAAAACATCATCAATGGTGTTTTCTGCCAAACTGATATTTTTCTCATTGGCTAGCTGTTGTAGTTCGACAGACAATTTATCCATTTCAGGATCTAATAAATCAGCTGGGCGACAAGTTATAGCTTCTTTACCGTCAAGCACCTTTGCTTGCAATTCAGCATTAACTTCATCAGCCGTAGTGCCATATTCGCCTTTGAGAACACCAGCAGTCTCTTTGGTAATTGACTTATATCGCTCGCCTGTTAGAACATTTAGCACTGCTTGCGTACCAACAATTTGTGACGTTGGTGTTACCAAAGGAATATAACCAAGATCTTTTCGAACTTTTGGAATTTCTAACAATACGTCATCTAGCTTGTCAGCAGCACCTTGCTCTTTTAATTGGCTTTCCATATTGGTTAACATGCCACCAGGAACTTGTGCTAGTAAAATACGGGCATCTATTCCTTTTAAGCTACCTTCAAATTGAGCATATTTTTCACGAACTTCTCTAAAATATGTTGCAACTTCTGCCAGTTTAACCATATCTAAGCCAGTATCACGCTGCGTTCCTTCGACAATTGACACTATAGTTTCTGTTGGCGAATGACCGTATGTCATACTCATCGACGAAATGGAGGTATCAATAACATCAATATCAGCATCGATTGCTTTCATGTGTGTTGCAACACTTAAGCCAGTTGTTGCATGACAGTGCATTGCAATGGGTAACGCCACCGTTTCTTTTAGACGGCTAACTAATTCTGCTGCATCGTAAGGCTTTAATAATCCAGCCATATCTTTAATACATAAAGAATGAGCTCCCATATCCTCAAGTTGCTTGGCCATGGTTAACCAACCTTCAAGGTTATGTACCGGGCTTTCGGTATAACTTAATGTACCTTGCGCATGTGCGCCTACTTTAACCGCAGACTTAATGGCCGTTTGTAGATTACGTACATCATTCATGGCATCGAAGATCCTAAATACATCGATACCATTAATATGTGCACGTTCAACAAATTTTTCGACTACATCATCCGCATAGTGACGGTAGCCTAATATATTTTGGCCACGAAATAGCATCTGTTGTTTGGTTTTTGGCATGGCTTTTTTAAGTGCACGAATACGTTCCCACGGATCTTCACCTAAATAACGAATGCAAGAATCAAACGTGGCTCCACCCCACGACTCGATAGACCAATAGCCAATATCATCTAGCTTTGACGCAATCGGTAACATATCTTCTAAACGTAAACGCGTAGCAAGCAGTGATTGATGGCCGTCACGTAATACGACTTCCGTTATTCCTAATGGCTTGGTCATGGTTCTATCCTATTTCTGTGCAGAGTGTTGTTGACGATATTGCGTAACAGCAGAAGAAATTGCTGCCACAACAGCAGGTGAAACACCGCTATCATCTTGTTTTTTATTATTCTTTTTACTTGGAGATTTTTTCTCGACGATGGCATCTGGATATTTTTTTGCCAACTTAACTAAAACAATGTTGATAAAAACTATTAGCAGCCCTAAAAAAGCAAAAACAAATATCATTCCCGCTAGCATCAACGTGCCTGCTTCAACAAATAACTCTTGAAGGTTTTCCATTTTTATTCTCTCAAGCAATTTTTATATAATTAGAATAATCACTCCAATATGTAAAAAGCAAACACATTTTTACAAATTTGTTAAAAAAAATAATGTCAAGCCAGAATCGCATAAAAAAACAGCTAAATTTAATAATATTTCACTATTATTTTATACAAAATGGTATATCAATAACATTGCATACAATATCAACCTCATGAATAACGGGTATCACAACTAAAAAACCACTAATGATATACAATATCCAATATTTTATAGGCTAACCAATTAGTCAACAAAAGCTGTATAAGAATAAAACAGCGCAAATTTAGCTTAACCAATTAAGAGCAAAAAACCGAGTAATTAATCATCAAGATAATGACATTGTAAAAAGTAAATAGCCAATCAATCAACAATGTTCAACACTGCAATACACAGCACTGGAGATACTGAAGATTGGAACAATATGAGCAGTTTATATATAGAAAGAAGTTCGACGTTAAATTTCAGACGAAAAAAAACCAGTCAAAAGACTGGTTTCTTAAGGTGGCGGACGCGGCAGGAGTCGAACCTGCGACCGCCTGGTTCGTAGCCAGGTACTCTATCCAGCTGAGCTACGCGTCCGCAATAAACTAAGTATTTTATATCCCTAGCTCAAGAGATAACGAACTTCACTGTAAAAAAGCTTCGTAGCCAGCAGCATTGAATAATGCTACCCCGCTGCGATACACGTTCGTAGTCAATCGTTATTTTATATCTTGATTCAAGATAGGCACTAAGACCATATACTTATTTTTTAACTAGCGTTAATATTAGCTATTCTTTATTTTTTAACCACTCAAAGAAAAGTGGCGGACGCGGCAGGAGTCGAACCTGCGACCGCCTGGTTCGTAGCCAGGTACTCTATCCAGCTGAGCTACGCGTCCGCAATAAACTTACTTTTTTGTATCTCTAGTTTAAGAGATAACGAACCTCACTTTAAAAAAGCTTCGTAGCCAGCAGCATTAGATAACCTATCCAACTGAAACTACTTGTTCGCAATAAACTTACTTTTTTATATCTCTAGTTTAAGAGATAACGAACCTCACTTTAAAAAAGCTTCGTAGCCAGCA
>OJBI01000014.1_pt1 | contig 140199 bp, 126 predicted proteins | sample 1590541 | NCBI WGS metagenome assembly OJBI01 (sample SAMN05416871, study PRJEB24817) | seawater metagenome | isolation source: Sea water | place: Canada:Atlantic | collected 2013-11 | reverse complement strand
ACGTAATGAATCGGTAACATCGACATGGTGTCCGGTAAGATTAATTTGCATATGCTTCAATCCTCTTTTTCGGGTAAATAAACCAAGCCTACAATAGGCTTTTACGTTGATTCGATGGTGGTATCGACAGTGACTCGCGATATTTAGCTATGGTACGTCTCGCCACTTTAATACCTTGCTCTGCAAGAATATCTGCCATTTTGCTATCGCTCAGTGGTTTGGCCGGTACTTCTGCAGAAACTAACTTTTTAATTAACTCACGAATGGCAGTTGATGAACACTCGCCGCCATTTTCAGTACTGACATGGCTAGAAAAGAAATATTTTAATTCGAAAATGCCCCGTGGCGTGTGCATATATTTTTGTGTGGTAACACGCGAAATGGTTGATTCATGCATATCAACAGCTTCAGCAATATCGTTCAATACCATAGGGCGCATGGCTTCAGGGCCGTGTTCAAAAAATCCTTGTTGGCGTTGAACGATACAATTTGACACTTTTAATAGGGTATCATTACGGCTTTCGAGGCTTTTTATAAACCACTTAGCTTCCTGCAGGTTTGAACGAATAAATTGCGAGTCAGTAGAAGATTTCATTGAACGTGACATCGCGGCATATTGCTGGTTTACCGAAAGCTTAGGTGCCGTATCAGGATTTAGTTCAACGGTCCAACGACCATTTTTCTTTTCAACTGACACATCAGGTATAACGTATTGCTCTTCACTTTTAATAACGCTATCACCAGGGCGTGGATCAAGTGTCTGAATTAAGCGAATAACTTCACGTAATTGATCTTCTTTTAGGCGTAATTTACGCATTAATTGGCGATAGTCGCGATTACCAAGTAAATCGATATATTTGCCTACCGCTAATTTACTTTCCTCTAACCAAGGTGTGTCGCTTGAGAACTGGTTTAATTGAATTAGTAAACACTCCGGAATAGAGCGGGCCGCGACACCTACAGGATCAAAAACATTAATACGCTTTAAAACCACTTCAATTTCGTCAAGTTCTACGTCTTCAATGCCAACACTTTCTAAAATTTCTTCAGCTGATACTGTAAGGTAACCAGCTTCATCGACAGCTTCAATAATCGCTGTTGCAATAGCCTGGTCGGTTTCGGTAAATGGTGTTAGCTCCATCTGCCAAAGTAAGTGATCTTGAATTGAGTCTTTAGTTTCGCCTTGGTAAGTATAATCTTCTGAGGCTGGGCCTACTGCGCCGCTGCTAGCACCGGCACTAAAATTATCGTCCCAAGTGGTGTCGTTATTTAATTCTTCTGGGATATCAGTTTTTGCCATACCTTCAGCAGAACTGATTTCATCGATAGTAGGAGTAGAGTCTTCACTGCCATCTGGCGTTGCTACTTCAGTGCTTTCGCCAACACTTGCGGAAAATGCTTCTTCTAAATTATCAGGGGTATTTTCGGTGGTATTAGTTTGGTTTTCATCCATTTCAAGCAGTGGATTACTTTCAAGCGCTTCCTGAATCTCTTGCTGTAGGTCTAATGTCGACAATTGCAACAATTTAATTGCTTGTTGCAATTGCGGGGTCATGGTTAGCTGTTGCCCGATACGGAGCTGCAGAGTAGGACGCATTTAGATTTTCTTTTCCCTGTTACTATTTAACACAATGTTATTTTATTGCTAAAGCTTGTTTTCACTATAGCGTGAATTGTTCACCTAGGTATACATCTCTTACGTGTTGATTTGCAAGAATTTGATCCGCATCACCTTCCGCAATAAGTTCACCATGGCTAACAATATACGCATGTTCACAAACGTCTAATGTTTCGCGCACGTTATGATCAGTAATTAGAATACCAATACCACGTTCCTTTAAGTGTAGGATAATTTTTTTTATATCACCTACTGAAATTGGATCAACACCTGCAAAAGGTTCATCCAACAAAATAAATTTAGGGTCAGCAGCTAATGCTCGCGCAATTTCTACTCGACGACGTTCACCACCTGACAGACTCATACCTAAATTGTCTTTAATATGGCCGATATTGAACTCTTCTAATAAGTGTTCAAGTTTTTCTTCTTTTTCAACATCAGTTAATGATTTTCGTGTTTGTAAAATGGCCATTATGTTGTCGTAGACAGATAATTTGCGAAATATTGATGCTTCTTGTGGTAAGTAGCCAATCCCCTTACGAGCACGTTCATGCATTGGCAGCAAGGTTAAATCTTCTTCGTTAAGTACAATAGCTCCGCTATCATTATTGACTAAACCAACAATCATATAGAACGAGGTGGTTTTTCCTGCACCATTAGGGCCAAGTAAACCAACAATTTGCCCAGCAGAAACTTTTAAACTGACATTTTTAACAACTTTTCGGCCTTTGTAAGATTTTGCTAAACCGGTTGCTGATAAGGTAGATATTGGCATTTAATTTTGCTGTTCCTTTGATTTTTTCGGTAGTTCAGGCTTACTTTTAGGCTGCAAAACTGTTTCAACAACCGTATTTTCTAAGCTTTCTGCATTAACGTATTCAGTTTCAAAGTTATAGGTGATTTTATTGCCACTTACTTCACTGCCTTCTTGTGTTAGTAAAGCGTTGCCAGAAATAATGACGATACTCTTTGCAGGTTCGTATCTAATTTCATTGGCTTGTAAATTAATTGGGCTGCCATCTTCTAGGGTTTGTTCAAAGGTAGCAGGTGAACCCTTGGCAATATAAATTTTATCTTCGCTGTCAGCTTGAGCAATAACTTGCACTAACTCGGCGTTGATAGTGAGTGTGCCTTGCGAAATAATAACATTGTCGATGTAACTGAAAATTTTATTTTTTAGATCGGCAGCTTGCCGTGATGAAGAAATTTTGATTTCTTGGTCAACATCAAATTTTTCAGCATTTACTGCCGGTATTAATAATATTGCTGCAGTAATACAGGCTAAGCTAGCTTTTAGTTTTTTTGTAAATGGTTTGTACATGTTCTGTCAATGTCATCTGTGTTGAGTTTAAGTCTACAATTAATCCTGAGCCATACATAGTAAATCCTTTACCTAATATCAGAATAGTTTGTTCTGAGCTGATAATATTGCTTTTTAAATCCATTTCTAAGTTTTTTCCGTGCACTTCTTGGATCAAACTTTCCTTATCGGTGGCTATTAAGCGCACACGATTCTCTAACCGAACTCGGTTATTGTTGTATAATGTGCCCTCGTTAGCCGTAACTTGCCAAGTTGGCTTGTTATTTTTTGGATACAAAGTATAACGAGGGTATTCAAAATGTGTGACCTCTAATTGCGCATAATGTTCCATACGTTGTGCTTCAACAACGTATGATAAGTCACCTGCTTCTTGATAAATATCGCTATTAAGGTTCTCAGCAATAAACTCTGGTTCATTACTGTTTTCAAGAATATCAGTGTCAACTTCTTTCGCGGCATACCATTCCATTAGGCCATATGTTCCTATAGCAAAAATAAAAAATGCTATGGTTGCACTGTATATTCTATTCATATGCTGGCGCCTGTGGCATTTGCTAAGGTGTTTTGACTTTGCATAATTAAATCACAAACTTCGCGTACAGCGCCAAAACCACCACGCGTGTAGGTAATATAATCACAGGTATTGATAATTGCTGGGTGGGCGTCACTAACAGCAATACTTAAGCCGACATAATTTAAACACTCAAAATCTGGCATATCATCGCCAATATAGGCGATTTCTTCAGCTGTAAGGTTTAATGATTCTGCCATAGCTTTTAATGCAGGTAGCTTATCTTCTTGTCCTTGCACTATATGTTTTACGTTTAAGGCGCTCATCCGGGTTTGAACAATATTCGATTGTCGACCGGTAATAACGCCAACGTCAACACCGCTGGCTCCTAACGCTTTAATGCCGTAACCATCTTTAGTATGAAAGGCTTTTAGCTCTTCACCTGCATTGCTTAAGTAAATACGTCCGTCAGAAAAAACACCATCAATATCGCAGATAAAGAGCTTAATGTTTTTTGCTTTTTGCCAAATGTTATCGGCTACCGCCCCGTATAAACTATTCAAGGTTATATCACTCCTGATTTGAGTAAGTCGTGCATATTCATGGCACCGATTGGCTGATTGTTATGATCGACTATGATTAAGCCATTAATCTTTTTATCTTCCATTATTTTTAATGCTTCAGCCGCTAACATTGTTTGTTCGGCTACATAGGGTTTTTCGGTCATTACGCTAGTTATCGCGTCTTGATGAATATCAATTTTAGCGTCTAAAATTCTGCGTAAATCGCCGTCAGTAAATAAACCCATTAAAGTATTGCTCTTATCAACAACAGCTGTCATACCTAGGCCTTTTAGCGACATTTCAACTAAAGCATCTTTAATTTTTGCATCAGCGTTAACAACAGGTATGCGGTCATCTTTATGCATAATATCAGTTAAACGTAATAGTAGGCGCTTACCTAAACTACCACCTGGATGAGATAACGCAAAGTCGTCAGCAGTAAAGCCTCGAGCATTCAAAAGTGCAACAGCAACAGCATCGCCCATCACTAAAGTGGCAGTAGTACTTGAAGTTGGTGCTAAACCTAATGGACAAGCTTCTTGTGATACTTTGACACAAATATGGTGATCAGCAAGTTTTGCTAAGGTTGAATTGGCATTACCTGTCATAGCGATTAGTTTTGCACCAATACGTTTGATAACAGGAATAATAGCTAGCACCTCTCCGGTTTCACCAGAGTTTGAAATGGTGATAACTACATCGTCGAGGGTGATCATACCTAAATCACCGTGGCTTGCCTCACCTGGATGCACAAAAAAGGATGGTGTGCCGGTACTCGCCAAGGTTGCAGCTATTTTACCGCCAATATGCCCAGATTTACCCATGCCGATAACAATAACTCGGCCTGTACAATGAAACATGAGGTCACAAGCTTTTGCGAAATCATCATCAATAAATGTTGATAATTCTGCGATTGCATTTTGTTCTATTTCAATAACGTTTTTTGCTAGTTGCTTAAAGTTTTTCATCTTATATACCGCAAGTTAGGCTTTTAGCTGACTAAATAGTAAAACTTGATATCCAATAAATACTGCTAATAATAGTAAACCTTTTGCTCGCGTGATGCGAAACTTGCCACCACGACTAAAACATAAAATAAATAATAAAAAGGTTGTTGCCAGCATGTATGGTGCGTCACGTGATGCAGCTGCTTGGTCTATATTACCGGGAGCAATTAAGCCGGCTAGCGACAGTACCGCTAAAATATTAAAAATATTTGAGCCAATAATGTTACCTAAAGCCAGATCATCTTCTTTTTTAATTATACTCATCACGCTGGCAGCAAGCTCTGGCAAGCTAGTTCCAACAGCAATAACCGTTAAACCAATCACTAAGTCACTAATGCCAAAGGCTTTAGCAATAAAAATTGATGAGTCTACTAAAAAGTTTGCACTTAGTGGTAGAAGTATCATGCCAAAAATTAACCAGAAAAATGAGCGAGGTTTACTAACAGCTTCAGGCACTTCTTGCTCAGCCTCTAAGACCATTTTATCGTCAATCGGATTTTGTTTTGCGCGCTTTAGTGTAACCAACAATAAAATAGCGAGATATGAGACAAAGCCAATAATTAGTAGTAAGCCTTCAATAAAGCTGAAGTTACTGTCTGCTAGCATGTATGTTGCAATTGCTGTGATCAGTAATATCAAGGGAATTTCACGTTTGATAGTCGAAGATGAAACAGATAATGGATGAAATAAAGCGGTTAAACCTAGCACTAAAGCAATGTTAGTAATATTTGAGCCAATAGCATTTCCAACGGCGGTGTCGGGGTTACCATGTAACGAAGCGGTACCAGCTATCATCATTTCTGGGGCCGAAGAGCCCATTGCAACGATAGTTAAGCCGATAATCATCGGAGAAATTCCATAATTACGTGCTAATGATGACGCACCAAATACAAATTTGTCTGCACTCCACACTAATGTAATTAGTGAAAGTAATAAGATCAAAATTTGGATGAACATTCAAAGCTCCTGTGGCTAAGGTAAATTTACTATCTTGTGCGAATAATGAAATAAAGAGGAATTATAAACCAATGATGGAATTTGATGACACCCTACTCGTACTCATAACTGCTGATTTTGCCAACAAGCTTGTCGGGCATTGGTCATTATAAACATTTTCTAATATTTTTGGCAGATGCATTCGTGAAATTATCAATAAAAGCACTACAGCACGAAATTAACCATTAGCAAAGTCGATCTTACACTTTATTACATTTACATACTCTTTTAGTACCAATTATTTATCAATTTGTAATGACTGCATTGTTGCTCTGGGTTAGAATTCTTCGCTATAAGACAATAATAAACAATGATGTTAGCTCCCAAATATATGTCCGAAATTTTAGTTGATATAAAAGATATGACCTTTAAACGTGATGAACGTGTCATTTATGACGGCATCAGTTTATCTATCCCTAAAGGTAAAGTAACTGCCATTATGGGCCCGAGTGGTATTGGTAAAACAACATTATTACGTCTTATTGGTGGTCAAATAAAACCAGAAGCTGGACAAATATTATTTGACGGTCATAACATTCCTAAATTATCTCGCAATGCTTTATACGATGTGCGCAAACGCATGAGTATGCTGTTTCAAAGTGGTGCGCTTTTCACTGATATGAGTGTTTATGACAATATTGCTTTTCCGATGCGAGAGCATACCGAATTATCAGAAGATTTGATTGAAAAAATGGTGCTAATGAAATTAGAAGCTGTTGGTTTGCGTGGTGCAAGAAACTTACGTCCAAGTGAACTATCAGGCGGAATGGCACGTAGAGCCGCATTGGCTCGGGCAATCGCGTTAGATCCAGAATTAATCTTATATGATGAGCCATTTGCCGGACAAGATCCTATTTCGATGGGCGTTATTGTTCGCTTAATTCGTGAGCTTGGCCAAGCATTAGGCTTAACTTCAGTTGTTGTTTCGCACGATGTACCAGAAGTGATGAGCATAGCTGATTATATTTATATCATTGCTGAACAAAAAATTATTGGTCAAGGAACGCCTGAAGAAATTCATGAACAAACATCACCATTAGTTCAGCAGTTTGTTAAAGGTGAAGCTGATGGTCCTGTGCCATTTCACTTCCCGGCAGCATCGTATCGTGATGAACTTATTGGCCGAGGTGATAAGTAATGAAACATATTCAAACTTTAGGTCGTACGATCATTAACCTTATTTCCGGCTTAGGTCGTGCGTTATTGATGTTAGCGTCTGCACTATTTCACATGCCAAACCCAAGGAAAGGTTTTCCGCTGTTGATGAACCAATTGTACTCAGTTGGTGTGTTGTCATTGGTCATTATATTAGTTTCAGGCTTATTCATTGGCATGGTATTAGCGCTGCAAGGCTATACCATATTAGTCGGTTATGGTGCGGAAGCGAGTTTAGGTCCTATGGTCGCTTTGTCATTATTACGTGAGCTTGGTCCTGTTGTTGCCGCGTTGTTATTTGCTGGCCGTGCAGGCTCAGCACTAACAGCAGAAATAGGCTTAATGAAAGCAACAGAGCAGTTATCAAGCCTTGAAATGATGGCGGTTGATCCATTACGTCGCGTTGTCGCACCAAGATTTTGGGCAGGTTTTATTAGCTTACCTTTGTTGGCGGCAATATTTTCAGCTATTGGTATTCTTGGCGCTCACTTAGTTGGTGTTGATTGGCTTGGAGTCGATAGCGGTACGTTTTGGTCGGTTATGCAAGCACAAGTGTCATTTGAGAAAGATATTCTCAACGGTATTATTAAAAGTTTAGTGTTTGCCTTTGTAGTGACTTGGATTGCTGTTTATAAAGGTTACGCGTGTGAACCTACCTCGGAAGGAATTAGCCGAGCAACAACGTCAACGGTTGTACAATCGTCGTTATTGGTGTTGGGATTAGATTTTGTTTTAACAGCGTTAATGTTCGCAAACTAGTGCTTGCTGTTATTTAGTTAAATATTTTTTGAATTTGGTGGAAGACATGGTGTCGAAAAAAGTAGAGTTATTGGTTGGTTTGTTTGCGGCGATAGGTATTGCTGCGTTATTAATGCTAGCACTGAAAGTAGCTGACAGTGGAATATCAGGCAATGGTGCAACTTATCAGTTGTATGCCAAGTTCGACAATATTGGTGGTTTAAAAGTACGCTCGCCAATTAAAGTTGGCGGTGTTGTTGTTGGGCGAGTAAGCGATATTTCGTTAGATCCTGAAGATTATACGCCAGTAGTAACTTTAGATATTCACGCTGAGTATGATGACTTTTCTGAAGCAACGTCGGTTTCTATATTAACTGCGGGTTTATTGGGTGAGCAATATGTTGGCTTACTACCGGGCTTTATTGATGAGTCTGTAGATACTTTGCAGCCGGGTGACTTTATTGAAGACACTAAACCAGCGTTAGTACTAGAAGAGCTAATCGGCCAGTTTTTATTTAGCCAAGGGAGTGATGACTAATTATGATCAATCGTCTAGTTAAAAAAGTTGTATTTTGTTTGGCAATGGTGGGCTTATCGGGCGCAGTGAGCGCTGATGTCGATAAAAAAGACCCGTATAAAATGATTAAAACTGTTGCTGATATTACCTTTACTCGTTTTGCCAATGAGCAAAGTGAAATACGTAAAGAGCCAAATTTATTAAAAAATATCGTCCGTGAAGAATTGATGCCTTATGTGAATTATCAATATGCGGCATATAAAGTTATTGGTAGTAACTTTAAGAAAACTAAAAAAGCGGATCGTGCTAAATTTGTACCAGCATTTAGAGATTATCTTATTACCTCATATGCTCAGGTGTTCACCTTATACAACAACCAAAAAGTAGAGTTTGCTCCAGCGAAGAATTTTTCAAAAGAGCGAGTTGTTTCGGTAGATACTAGCGTTATTGAGCCAGGACGCGCGCCGATAAATATATCTTTTCGTGTTCGTAAACACAAAAAAACCGGTGAGTGGAAAGCTTACGACATGGTTGCTGAAGGTATTAGTTTACTTGATAGTAAACAAGCAGAATTAAGTAGTTTAATTCGTCAGAAAGGCTTGCCACATGTTACGGCAATGCTGAAAGAAAAAAGTGCAAAAAATATTGTTTTTAAGTAATCACGCTTAAAATATTATTATTAGAGTAAAGTTAAAATAGCGTATTATGACGTTATCAGTAGGTTGATATGATAGATGTGCAGCGTTCAGAGCATAAAGCGATTATCAGTGGTGTGTTAACACGTGCTACAATAACGCGAAATTTTGATAAAAAATATCGTAAATTAGTTAGCGACAAGCAGGTTGTTATTGACTTAGCAAGTATTAGTAAAGTCGACACCGCGGGTCTTGCTTGGTTATTAATGTTAGTCGAACTGGCTGGCAAAAACAGTTGTGATATGACCTTAATTAACTTACCAGAAGATTTATTGAAATTGGCAAAACTGAGTGCAGTTGATAGCTTATTACCTATACAATAGGGCATTAAAATTATCTAGCCATACGCTATTTGGAGTAAGAAGTGGAAATAAAAGATATAGAGAAACTCATCACTGATGCAGTTGAATTAGACGAAATTCATGTCGCCTTTGATGGCTCACAATGTAAAGTAATTGCTGTGGCTGATTTTTTAGGTGAATTAAGCCGTGTTAAAAAGCAACAAACGATTTACGCGCCATTAGCGCAAGTGATTAATGAAGGTACCATACACGCGGTATCGATTAAAACGTTCACAACTGCCGACTGGCAACGTGAAAAAATGTTTAATTTACCGCTTTAATTTTACTCATAATTAACCCAGACAGAAAAGAATATACTATTGGACGCATTTAAAATTATTGGTGGGCAACCACTGCAAGGCGAAGTTAAAATATCTGGTGCAAAAAATGCGGCATTACCTATTTTAATGGCCGCATTACTTTCCGAAACACCTATTACCTTTACCAATGTTCCTAAGCTTAATGATATTGAGACAACCATTAAATTGTTAAGCCAGTTTGGTGCAAAAACACAATGGCTTAATGATGATAGTTTAATGATTGACGCAAGCCATATTGACCACTGCCGTGCATCATATGAACTAGTAAAAACCATGCGAGCATCTATTTTGGTGCTAGGGCCATTATTAGCACGCTTTGGTCATGCTGAAGTTTCATTACCTGGTGGCTGCGCTATTGGTGCTCGCCCAGTGAACCTTCATATTCAAGGTTTAAAATTAATGGGGGCCGATATTGAAGTCGAAAACGGCTACATTGTTGCGCGCAATACTGGTCGCTTGCAGGGCGCTACCATTTTTATGGACACGGTTAGTGTTACAGGTACGGAAAACCTTATGATGGCAGCAGCACTAGCGCAAGGTAAAACCATTATTGAAAATGCTGCTCGTGAACCTGAAATTGTTGACTTAGCAAATTGTTTAAATGCTATGGGAGCAAAAGTATTCGGTGCAGGTACCGATACTTTGACCATTGAAGGTGTTGAAAAACTTTGTGGTAAAGAATACTCGGTAATGCCAGATCGCATTGAAACTGGTACTTTTTTAGTTGCTGCTGCGGTAACTCAAGGGAAAGTTAAGTGCTTAAATACCGATCCAAAAGCGTTAGAAGCAGTATTAAGTAAGTTGCAAGAAGCTGGTGCTGTGATCACCACAGGTAACGACTGGATTGAGCTTGAAATGCCAATCAAACCAAAAGCGGTAAATATTCGTACGGCGCCACACCCTGCGTTTCCAACCGATATGCAAGCACAATTTGTTGCGCTTAATGCTATTGCTGATGGTACGGCAACAACTACAGAAACGATTTTTGAAAACCGCTTTATGCATGTGCCTGAGTTACAACGAATGGGCGCTAATATTAGCTTAGAAGGTAATATTGCGATAAGTAAAGGTGTTGAGCAATTAAATGGTGCACAAGTGATGGCAACGGATCTACGTGCTTCAGCTAGTTTAGTGATTGCGGGGCTAGTTGCTACAACAGAAACTCAAGTAGATAGAATTTATCATATTGATCGCGGCTATCAAAAAATTGAAGATAAGCTGCAAGCGTTAGGCGCTAATATTACTCGTATTAAAGCGAGCTAATAATTAACTGCTATGAATAAAAAAACAGCTACGGCTGGTTTTTTTATTTATTCATTATTTGCTGTTAGTCATTCTCGCTTGCGACTGGTCAGTCCCTCGAACTATTTAGCTATCTCAACAATGGTAACTGGTAACGTTAACTGTTTACCACTGCGGGATACTACAAAGCTTAAAACTGTGCCTGGCGCAGTTTCAGCAACTACATCTAGCCCGTGCTTCACATTGCGTAGTTGAATATCGTTGATTTGATAAACTACATCGCCAGCCTGTAAACCTGCACGCATTGCGGGGCTATCTGAGGTAACAGCATCAATAATAAATCCTTTAAAATTTGAAACATTGTCTCTGGCATCAACACCCAGCCAACCACGAACAACACGACCGTTCTCAATGATTTTCAGCATAATTTTATGTGCTAATTCATAGGGAACAGCAAAGAAAATGCCTTGAATATTTAAATTTGGATTAGCCTGGGTAAACTTTCGTGAATTAATACCGACGAGTTTACCGTTGGAGTTAATAAGCGCACCGCCAGAGTTACCCTGGTTTATCGCTGCATCCATTTGAAGGAATTGTGTGTAACTGGTACTAAGGCCACTTTGTCCGGTCGCGCTAACAATGCCCTGTGTGACGGTTTGACCTAAATTAAGTGGGTTGCCGATTGCTAATACAACGTCTCCTACTTGTGATTGCAACGTTGAACTTTGTGGGATCACTGGTAAGTTGCTGGCTTGTACTTTTAATACTGCTAAATCAGTAATTTCGTCATAACCAATAAGCTCAGCATGTAACTCTTGTCCTCGTTGCAGCACAACAACAATTAAGTCAGCACTTTGCACAACATGGTAGTTAGTCAAAATATAACCTTGTTCATGCATTATTACACCGCTGCCTAAACGAGTCGTTCTGCGCGGTTGGCGCCCATAATTACTGTCGGTTTGAATATCTTCTGAATAAATATTTACCACCGCAGGGCCTGCTAAACGCACCGCTTGGGCATAAGAAAGTGGTTTTGATTGTAGCTCTGATTTATTGAAAAGTTGCCAAGGAGATAAATTACCATCGCGTAGTTGAGGAACAAGAAGTAGTAATACCACGGCAAACATAACGCCGTAACTGGCAGAGCGAACAACATATTTTAAAGCATTAAAAGTTTTCAACAGTATTATTTTTATTAGATTGATTTTTTGTAGACTAACATAATCTCTTTGCCGTAATAAAGTTTTGTCTTTCCAGTAAGGCTAAGTTTATTATTAGAAGTCTTTACTTAGTTATAAAAGTAAATAAAAAAGCCTATCGTATTGATAGGCTTGTTAAAGTGTCGTTACTCATCAAGAAATTGATGAGTAGACTATCAAAATTAGCGGATCATTAAGAATAGTGATGAATTATTACGAACTACGTTCAGTGCAAATACACCTTTATGATCGTCTAAATAACTACGCAGTTCGCCAATATTGTTGATGCGTTGGCGATTAATACCATTGATAACATCTCCTTTGCGCAATCCTGCGGCAGCGGCTGGACTATTTTCTGCGATATCAATTACAGAAATACCGTTACCTTGGTCATTATTTTCTAACTCTGCGCCGTCTAACATACGGTGAAGACTAGCCGCTTCAACGTTTGCTGATTCTGACTTCTTCAAAGTTACGTCGTACTCTTTTTCTTTACCGTCTTTCCTGATGACAGTTATTTGCACGGTTTTCCCTGCACCGATAGAGCCAATTTTTCCTCTAAGTTCATTAAAGGTTTTGATCATTTTGCCATTAACTTTGGTAATAACATCACCAGCACGAATACCTGCTTCATCAGCGGCAGAATCTGGCACTACTTGCTCAACAAAACCACCTTGATTGATATCAAGCTCCATGGCTTTTGCAATTTCACTGGTAACGCTACGGCCTGCAACACCCAATACACCACGACGCACTTCACCAAATTCGATAATTTGATTGACTAAGTTTTGCACCATATTACTTGGGATAGCGAAACCAATGCCGACATTTCCGCCATTTGGCCCTAGAATAGCGGTATTAATACCAATAAGTTCGCCACGTAAATTAATTAATGCGCCACCTGAATTACCACTATTTATTGCCGCGTCAGTTTGAATAAAATCTTCATAGTTTTCAACATTAAGGCCACTGCGTCCTAAAGCACTTACAATGCCTGATGTAACAGTTTGGCCTAAACCGAAAGGGCTACCAATGGCTACTGTAAAGTCACCAACACGCAAATGATCAGAGTCGGCAATTTTTACTTCAACTAGATCGTCTGCCTCTATTTGTAGTAGTGCAATGTCACTTGCTTCATCGCCACCAATTTTTTTTGCATCCAATTGGCGACCATCTTTTAATGTTATTTGAATTTCATCAGCGTCATTAACCACGTGACTATTAGTAACAATATATCCTTCATCGGCATTAATAATTACACCTGAGCCTAAACCTCTAAATTGACGTTCTTGTTGCTGGCCTTGGCGCGGGTTGCCGAAGAAGAACTTAAATGCGTCAGGCACACGTTGTTGAACTTCGTGAGTACCACGTACTGAAATTAATACTACACCTGGCGTTACGTTTTCAAGCATAGGAGCAAGGCTCGGTATGCTTTGACCATTAACCGATTGTGGTAAGGTGGCGTGTGCTGGAAGGCTTGCCATTGCAATGGTACTAGACAGTAAAACGGTATTAACTAAAACTGATAAATTTTTCATATAACAGAGAACTCCTAACTAAAATACTTATACCCAGTTAAAGACATAGAATAAAAAAATTAGTTCCTAACTATTTGTTTCAGTATTTGTAACACTTTGTTTCTTATCATCAAACAAGCCACTTGGTGCGCCGGAATAATCTAGTGGTGGCTCTGAAATAGCTTCGTCACTTTTTCGTTCGTCTTTGTTGTGCCTTAAGCTCACCGTTTGAGCTAATTGCTCTTGGGTTTCTTTCGAGAAAAACGGCATGCTTTCTACATTTGCTGGGGTTGCTTGCTGAAGCAGTTGCGTGCTTTGTGCCATTTGGGCCATAGCGGTTTGACAGGTACTATTCATTTGTTCAAGTAATTTTGCCGAACTATCAAGGTGTTCGGCAACATCTAGTTTATACTGTGCTAACTCTGATTCACTTTGGCTGGCTTTTTCAGCTAACTTTTTGGTTTCTTGAGATGATGCGAAAAGCATTTTGTTGGCAATAAAACCGACGATGGCACCAACGATAAATATTCCTAATCCTAAAACAAAATTCATATTTCTTTACCTTCATTGTATTCATGGAAAAAATTAGAGAAAATAACCTTTAATACCAAGAATTCCACTTGGTATAATTCAATATAACGTGCTTCACGCTACTTACCTAGTGAATATATTTGCAAAAAACTATTTTTCAAGCGTAGTTTGTGCAAACGTACGAAGAAAACAAAATAAGTTACTAACTAAACGGTTGTTTAATGATTAAATTATCCCCTATTGAGAAGTATAACCAAGATTTAACACGAGATGATTTTCTCTTTGATGCTGCTCAAGAACATGCAGTTAAAAATCTACAACGTTTATATGACGACTTAATAAGTAAACCATTGCCTGTTACTGGCTTTAAAAAGGTACTTAATCGCTGGAAACGTGTGGTGGCAAAATCAGAGCGTAAGGCAATTACCGGCTTGTACTTTTGGGGAGGGGTTGGCCGTGGAAAGACCTACCTTGTAGATACCTTCTATGATTGTTTACCTTTTGAAAATAAAGTGCGAGTGCATTTTCACCGCTTTATGCACCGTGTACATGAAGAATTGAAAACATTACATGGTCAATCTGATCCGTTAAAAATTATCGCGAAACGTTTTGCTAATGAAACTTGTATTATTTGTTTTGACGAGTTTTTTGTTTCAGATATCACCGATGCCATGATTTTAGGGGCATTATTTGAAGAACTTTTCGCCCACAATGTCACACTGGTAGCAACATCAAATATTATTCCTGACGAACTTTATCGAAATGGCTTGCAACGTGAGCGTTTTTTACCAGCGATAAAGCTAATTAATGCTCATTGCGATATTGTTAATGTTGATAGCGGCGTTGATTATCGCCTTAGGACGCTTGAGCAAGCAGAAATATTCCATTTTCCGTTAGATCAACAGGCAAGTGAAAACTTAAATCACTATTTTAAGCAGCTTTCCGTTGAAGCCGGTGCAGTCGGTAAAGTTATTGAAGTTAATAACCGGGAACTAACTACGGTACAAGAGTCGGACGGTGTGATTCATTTTGAATTTTCTACCTTGTGTGAATCGGCGCGCAGTCAAAGTGATTACATGGAATTAAGCCGTTTATATCATACGGTGTTATTAGCAAATGTTACGCAAATGGGCCGTGATAGTGATGATAGCACTCGCCGTTTTATTGCCTTGGTTGATGAATTTTACGAACGCAATGTTAAATTGATTATGTCGGCTGAAGTTGCCTTAGAGGAACTCTATACCGAAGGTAATTTAAGTTTTGAGTTTAAGCGTTGTTTAAGTCGGTTACAAGAAATGCAGTCGCATGATTACCTGGCTAGCGAACACTTACCTTAACGATATAAATACGCTGAAGAAAACCGTGATTTTCAACTTTGCTTGCTATTTATGTTGAAATTAGTAAAAAGATTAAAAAATAGGCGTGATCTTTAATAAGTTCTTCTGTATAATCCGCGCTCCCTACGTTACAAATGCTTATTCTTTTTCCAGAGAATCTGCAAGGGACTCGATGCTCGAAGGGGCAATGGCGTAGTCTTTATAACGGATAATCTAAGGTTTTCTTGGGTTATTATTTAAGTAACATTTTTTAAAATTGGGTTTTTTAATGAAAACTTTTGTAGCTAAACCAGAAAGCGTACAACGCGAATGGTTCTTAGTGGACGCCGAAGATAAAACTTTAGGTCGTATCGCTACTGAAATTGCAAGCCGTTTACGCGGTAAGCATAAACCAGAATACACTCCTCACGTAGATACTGGCGATTACATCGTTGTTATCAATGCTGAAAAAGTTAAAGTAACTGGTAATAAAGCGAAAGGTAAAATTTACTACTCGCATACAGAATTTGTTGGCGGTCTTAAGCAAATTAGCTTTGAAAAGCTAATTGAAAAAGCGCCAGAGCGTGCAATTGAATTTGCAGTTAAGGGTATGTTACCTAAAGGTCCTTTAGGTCGCGAAATGTTCCGTAAGCTTAAAGTTTACGCGGGTACTGAGCATAAGCATACTGCACAACAACCACAACTTTTGGAGCTTTAAGCAATGGCTGATAATCAATATTACGGTACTGGTCGTCGCAAGAGCTCAACTGCTCGTGTGTTCATGAAAGCTGGTAACGGTGCAATCACAATTAACAATCGTGACATCTCTGTATACTTCGGTCGCGAAACTGCCCGTATGGTAGTTCGTCAACCATTAGAGTTAGTTGAAATGTTAGAAAAGTTTGACTTTAACATCACTGTAGTTGGTGGTGGTATTTCTGGTCAAGCTGGTGCAATTCGTCACGGTATTACTCGTGCATTAATGGAGTTTGATGAAACTTTACGTAGCCCTCTACGTCAAGCTGGTTTCGTTACTCGTGATGCTCGTAAAGTTGAACGTAAGAAAGTTGGTTTACACAAAGCGCGTAAGCGTCCACAATTCTCAAAACGTTAATATTTACGTTATACGATTTCAAAAAACCGGCTTTTGCCGGTTTTTTTATGTCAAAAATTTGATTGATGTCATCATTGATTTTTATTTTTCTTCGTAAAATTCATGCTGGCAAATATCAGCGTAATTATTGCTGACGTATCGAAATCAATTCGCTAAGTCGTCTGTAAATTTAAAGATTTTGTTAAATTTGAATTAACAGTAAGTATGACAGTATCACTATAAATGAGAATTGTTTTTATTTACTGTCATTCACGATTGCCAATTGACTTTTATTTGCATAAACAGCTGCTGAAAAGGGGAATTTCCTTGTAAAAAACAGGGGTTTTCTTTATCATCAGAGCAATTTTTTTGTCGTTGATTTAGTCAATCAGCAATCTTCACGATGGCCAAGTGTATTTCTTAGTCATGTGTTGTTGTTTTAGCTAGATAATAATTGGAGAGTTTGGATGAGCAATGCGCCCGTTAACAACGGCCGTCGACGCTTTTTAACTGCGGCTACTTCGGTAGTTGGTGGTGTTGGTGTTGTCGGTGTGGCTGTGCCTTTCATTGGATCTTGGAACCCAAGTGCGCGTGCGAAAGCTGCCGGTGCACCGGTTGAAGTCAATGTAAGTAAAATAGAGCCTGGTCAATTAATTCGTGCTGAGTGGCGCGGTAAGCCAGTATATGTTGTGCGTAGAACTGAAGAAGTTCTTGCGAATTTAAGTGCACACGATGATGAGCTAAGAGACCCTAATTCTGAAGTTCCTCAACAGCCGGTATACGCAACTAACGCATATCGTTCAATTAAGCCTGAATATATGGTTGCGCTCGGTGTTTGTACTCACTTAGGTTGTGCACCAACATATCATAAAGGTGATTTTGATCAGCACGTTGAAGGCGTGAAAAACGGTTTCTTCTGTCCATGTCATGGTTCTAAATTTGATATGGCTGGCCGAGTATTCCAAGGCGTTCCTGCGCCAACAAACCTAATGGTTCCAGATCATTCATTCCCTAACGATGACACCTTGCTAATTGGTGTAGCTGAAGGAGAGGCATAATGTTTTCTAACTTAATGGCTTGGATTGAACAGCGTCTACCTTTAATGGATGCAATGAACAAGCATGCGGTACAATACCCAGCACCAAAGAACTTCAACTTTTGGTATGTTTTCGGTATTTTAGCGAGTGTTGTTTTAGTCAACCAATTGTTAACTGGTGTTTGGTTAACAATGAACTATGAACCATCAGGTGACGGTGCGTTTGCTTCTGTAGAATACATCATGCGTGATGTCGATTACGGTTGGTTGTTACGTTATATGCATTCAACGGGTGCATCAGCATTCTTCGTCGTTGTGTACATGCACATGTTCCGTGGCATGATGTACGGTTCTTACCAAAAACCTCGTGAATTACTGTGGTTGTTTGGTATGTTAATTTTCTTAGTGTTAATGGCTGAAGCATTCATGGGCTACTTATTACCTTGGGGTAATATGTCGTATTGGGGGGCACAAGTTATTATTTCAATTTTCGGTGCGATTCCAGTAATTGGTGATGACTTAACGTTATGGATACGTGGTGATTACGTTATCTCTGGCGCAACATTAAACCGTTTCTTTGCTTTACATGTTATTGCCTTACCACTAGTGCTAGTTGTATTAGTGTTTTTACATATCCTTGCGCTACATGAAGTAGGTTCAAATAACCCTGATGGCACAAGCATTAAAAAGCCTAAAGGTAGTGTTCCTCCTGAAGAGCAAAGTAAATTTACTTTCCATGAGCAATATACTAAAAAATACGATATTGTTGATGCAATTCCTTTCCACCCTTATTACACAGTAAAAGATTTAGTTGCTGTTGTTATATTCCTAATTGTATTTTGTTGGGTAATGTTTTTTGCACCTGAAGGTGGCGGTTACTTTATTGAGGCGCCAAACTTTGAGCCAGCAAACGGTTTGAAAACGCCTGAGCACATTGCACCAGTTTGGTACTTTGGTCCGTTTTATACCATCTTACGTATTATTCCTGACAAGTTATTAGGTGCTGTAGGTATGTTTGGCGCTATTATTGCACTATTCATGTTGCCATGGTTTGACCGTGGTACGGTTAAGTCATTACGCTACCGTTGTACTGCTCATACAGTAAACCTTATTCAATTTGCTATTTGTTTTATTATTTTAGGTATTCTTGGTACTAAAGCTGCCACGCCGCTTAATAATTTAATAGGTACAATTGCAAGTTTTGGTTACTTTGGCTTCTTTGTTGCTCTGTGGGTTTACAGTAAAAACGAAAAAACTAAGCCAGTTCCAGAGAGGGTGACAGGATAATGAAAAAGTTTATTTTAGCAGTACTTACTGCACTACCTATGCTGGCAATTGCTGCTGGCCCAAGCTTAGATTTAGATAAAGCAAATAATGATTTATCTGATAAAGAGTCACTTAAGCGTGGTTTTGAATCATATATTAATTATTGTTTAGGTTGTCATCAGTTAAAATATCAACGTTATAACCGCACTTTCGCTGATCTTGGTATTTCTGACGAAGATGGTAAAGCTAACTATATGTATACTGGCGAAAAAGTTGGTGACCATATTACCAATACTATGCCACCAAAAGAAGCGGCGAAGTGGTTTGGTAGCACACCACCAGACCTTACTTTAGAAGCTCGTTTTAGAAGCCCAGATTGGATTTACACTTACTTACGTTCATTCTATGTAGATGAAAAACGTCCGTTTGGTGTTAACAATAAAGTCTTTAAAGACGTTGGTATGCCACACGTATTGCAAAACCTTCAAGGTGTTCGCACTATGGATGAGCATGGCAATTTGTCTGAAGCAACAGGTGGTTCAATGACAGTCGAAGAGTATGATAACTTCGCTCGTGATTTGACCAACTTCTTGGAGTACACCGGTGAACCAAACAAGCTTGAACGTGAAAATATGGGCTATTGGGTAATTGGTTTCCTATTCATCCTTCTATTCTTCTCTTACTTATTGAAGAAAGAGTATTGGAGAGATGTACACTAATTACATATGATCTGTAAAACAGTGTAAGCTATAAATATTAAATGGGGGCTTTGGCCCCCTTTGTTAGTTTTTTTTATTAAGATTTTTGGAGGCATTATGGCCATAGCCGCAAACAAACGCTCTGTTATGACTTTATATTCGCATGCAGATGATATGTACAGTCATCAAACACGCATTGTGTTGGCAGAGAAGGGTGTTGGAGTTGACATCCATTTAGTTGACTTAGCCAATTTGCCTGAGGATTTACTAGACCTAAATCCATATGGAACAGTTCCAACACTTATCGATCGTGAATTAGCGCTTTATGAAGCGTCTATCATTATTGAATACTTGGATGAGCGTTTTCCTCATCCACCTTTGATGCCGGTGTACCCAGTGTCTCGTGGACGTAGCCGTTTAATGATGCATCGCATTGAGCAAGATTGGTACAGTCTTGCAAAAACAATTTATAACGGCCCAGCTGATGCTGCTGCAAAAGCTCGCCAAGAGCTGAAAGAAAGTTTATTAAGTGTTGCACCGATTTTAAATGAAGCACCATACTTTATGAGTGAAGAGTTTAGTTTAGTTGATTGTTACTTAGCACCATTACTATGGCGTTTACCTGTAATGGGCATTGAACTTGAAGGCCAAGGTTCTAAAGAACTTAAATCTTACATGCTTAAATTATTTGAACGTGAATCATTTCAAGCATCATTAACTGAAGCAGAGCGTGAATTACGCTTTGGCGCATCAGTGTAAAGTTATTTGTTATGACGGTCGAAATGACATCAAATAAGCCTTATATCGTTAAGGCTTTTTATGACTGGATTTCTGATAATGGTTTAACGCCATATATCGTTGTTGATGCTAATGTTTATGGGGTATTAGTCCCTATGGCCTATGTTAACGACGGTCAAATTGTTTTAAACGTTTCAACATCTGCTGTTGGCAGTATCGCCTTGGGTGATGCTAGCGTAGAACTAAGCGCACGTTTTGGCGGTAAGCTAGAGCATATTAGTGTGCCTTATGGTGCTATTGCTGCAATTTATGCGAAAGAAAATGGTGCTGGAACATCGTTGGCTATTGAACATCCTGAGCCTGAAGAACTTGAGCAAGAGATGACAAAATCACCTAGTATCGCTTCGGTTACACCGAGTGAAACAAGCAATAAAGCCACTGGCGAAACTGCAAAAAGTGCTGCTAAAAAGCCAAGTTTAACGGTAGTGAAATAACGTTTATTTAAACTAAACTGTTTTAACAGTTATAGATATGATTAAAAAAGGTAAGCTGATGCTTACCTTTTTTGTTTTTATTGCTATTAAAAGCAACGAGTAGAGCTACTCGCTGCATTTTATTGGTTAAAGCTGAGCAAAACAACGATCAGCGGCGGCTAAAGTGAACTCTAACTCTTCTTCGCCATGCGCGGTAGATAAGAAACTGGCTTCAAATGCCGATGGAGCAAGATAAACGCCTTCATCCAGCATTAAATGGAAAAAGCGTCTAAACTTCTCACCGTCACAAGCCGTTGCTTGGGCATAGCTAGTGATCTTTTCTTCTTCTGTGAAAAAGAAACCAAACATAGCACCAACGTAGTTGATGCTTAATGAAACGCCATTGCGCTCTGCCGCTGCTTTGAAACCCATAGCGAGCTTTTCGGTAGCATCACTTAATTGTTGATGCTTATCACCTTGGCAAAGTTCATTTAATGAAGCTAAACCCGCTGCCATAGCTATAGGGTTACCTGATAAGGTACCTGCTTGATAAACAGGCCCTACCGGTGCAATGTAGTCCATTATTTCTTTTTTACCGCCAAAGGCACCAACTGGCATGCCACCGCCAATAACTTTACCTAAAGTGGTTAAGTCTGGGACAATGTTGTAATGTGCTTGCGCGCCACCTAAAGCAACACGGAATCCTGTCATTACTTCATCAAAAATTAGCACACTCTTGTTTTCATCACAGATGGCTCTTAAACCTTCTAAAAACCCCTCAACTGGTGGAATACAATTCATGTTGCCGGCCACAGGCTCAACAATAATACAGGCAATTTCATTACCTAGTTCAGCAAAAATTTCTTTCACCTCGTCTAAGTTATTGTAGCTAACGGTTAACGTGTGCTTAGCGAAGTCATCGGGAATGCCCGGTGAACTTGGTACACCCATAGTTAACATGCCTGAACCAGCTTTAACTAATAATGAGTCTGCATGGCCGTGGTAACAGCCTTCAAATTTCAATATTTTATCACGACCCGTAAAGCCGCGGGCTAAACGAATTGCACTCATGGTTGCTTCGGTACCAGAACTAACCATACGAAGCTTTTCCATTGATGGCACAATTTCTCGCACCTTTTCAGCCATGGTAATTTCTAGTTCAGTCGGTGCACCAAAGCTCAAGCCATTTTGTGCTGTGGCAATTACTGCGTCTAATATTGCTGGGTGGTTATGGCCTAAAATCATTGGTCCCCATGAACCAACATAATCAACATACTTTTTATCATCGGCATCAAAAATATAAGCACCTTGAGCCTTCTTGATAAATAATGGTGTGCCACCTACGCCGTTAAATGCGCGCACTGGTGAATTTACGCCGCCAGGGATGATATCTTGTGCTTCATTAAATAACTGTTGTGAATCTTTTGTCATAATATTTTACTCTTTGTTGGCCTAACCCCACGTGTGGTGGATAGTATCAATATTTGTTAGTAAACCAAGTTACTGGTTTTTCAAAATGATTAAGTCGATTTTCTACCCCTAAACTTAAGGCAAATAACGCCATGCGCACTAAAACACCATTTTGTGCTTGGCGGAATATGGCAAGGTTATCTAAATCATTTAAATCGGTATCGAGTTCATTTGCCTCTGCGCGAGAATCGCGCGGCAGTGGATGCATTATCACGGTATGATCTTGGCAATACTGCTGATAAATTTCGCGGTTCAAACTAAAGTGACCACGATATAAATCAGCTTCATCTTTACTGGCAAAACGCTCTTGTTGAATACGTGTTTGATAAATAACATCGCAAGCTAAGTTACCTTCAATTTTATCAGTAAGTACAACTTTATGGCCGGCATTAGTGAGTGTTGAAATTACACTGTCTGGCATTTGTAATGCCTTTGGGGCGATCATGGTGATAGTGATATTGTTATATAAACTTAATAGCTTTGACAGTGAATGAACCGTACGGCCGTGTTTTAGATCACCCATTAATACAATGTTTAAGCCATCTAACCCCATATCGTAACGGGCCATTTCTGATTGAATGGTAAATAAATCTAACAGTGCTTGGGTAGGGTGCTCGTTAGCGCCGTCACCACCATTAATAACTGGCACGCTACTACCTTGTGCGAATTCTTCAGCAGAGTGCATGGTTGGGTGGCGCATGGCAATAACATCAGAATAACCACTAATGACCCGTGCTGTATCAAATAGAGATTCACCCTTAGATAAAGAAGAGTTTTCTTGACCAACGGTTTCTCGGACAAAGCCACCAAGTAAGTTAAAGGCCGTTCCAAAGCTTACTCTGGTGCGGGTACTTGGTTCAAAAAATAAGTTACTTAATATCGCACCATCTAAGACATGACAGCGCTTTTTTCGCATGGCATAAGGTGCCATCAATGTCGAAATTTCTAATATACGAGAAATACTCTCTCTATCAAATTGTGAGACAGAAAGGATATGACTTCCTTCAAATTTCATCATAGGTTTTACCTAGTAAGTCATTATCAAGCACAGTTCATCAAATTAACTGTAATTGAATTATTAATTTAATGGGTCGCTGTATGGAGATTTACAACGAAAAATTTGCTGCGAAATATAGCATAAAACTTGATTGCTGAGAACGTATTATCTTGATTTGGATTAATATATGCGATTAATAAATAGACACGCTAGAAAGTTTTCAAATCTCAGGTATAGTGATAAATATCTCGGACATAAAATAGCGATGGATATGCGAAACTTTTCAAACTATTTCATTTTTATTGCAGTGTTGATGGTAAGTGCCATGTCAGCAGCGAATGATATGGTTCGCTATAATATCTCTAAACTACATCCTGATCCGAAACAAAGTTATTATATTGACCTACTGACCCTTATTTTAGATGCTTCTCGTGATAAATTTGGCGATTACCAACTTATCCCCGTTACATTAGAAATGTCGCAAGGGCGAACGTCGATCATGGTGCGACAAGGTAAAGCCATCGATGTTACATGGCGAATGACATCAAAATCACTGGAGCAAGAACTGCAAGCTGTTTATATTCCTGTATTAAAGGGGTTAATGGGAGCGCGTATTGCAATTATTCGTCGAGAAGATAACGCTATATTTTCCCCAAATTTAACGCTTGAAGAGTTAAAAGCGCTATCGGCAGGGCAAGGCTACGATTGGCCAGACAGTGATATTTTGCGTCACAACGGCTTTGACGTGATAGAAGGTAGTGCATTTTCAATGTTAACTATGCTCGATAAACATCGTTTTGATTATTTTCCACGTGCACTTCATGAGCCTTGGTTAGAAATTGCCAATAATGGAAAGTTTATCGTTGAGGGGCACTTTTTATTAAAGTATCCCGCACCTATGTATTTTTTTACCAGCAAAAAAAATACTCGCTTAGCTAAACGTATCCAATATGGCTTTGATAGTATTATTGACTCTGGCGCATTCGATGAATTCTTTTACCATCACTCAGTTACACGAGATATTTTAGTGAAAGCAAATTTACCACAGCGAAAAGTATTTTCTTTGGAAAACCCTCTTTTATCAGAGAAAAGTAGAGAAATTCTTAATAAAAAGTCCCTTTGGTTAGCCTATTTCCATTAAATTAAAAAGGTTTTACATAGGCTAAAATAATAACAACAAATAAAATGATGACCGGAACTTCATTAAAAATACGATAAAATTTTCCTGAGCGGATATTTTTATCTTCAGCAAAAGTTTTCACCAATTTAAAGCAGTAGCCGTGATAAGCCAAAAGAATGATGACTAAAGTTATTTTTATGTGTAACCATTTAGCTGCAGCAAACCAAGCATAGCCATAGTGATAAATAATGCTAATTCCTAGCACCACAGTTAATAGTGCAAATGGAGTCACAAACATTAAAAGTCGTCGTTCCATACCTTTTAATTGTTGATGCACTAAAGGTTCTGATGATTCCGCATGATTAACAAAAATGCGAGGTAAATAAAAAATCCCAGCAAACCAAGCCACCATAAAAATTACATGAAATGCTTTCAGCCAAAGAATGGTTGCCATTATTGAGTTTTTCCTTTTAATAAGTATGTACGTATCGCGTCAAAGGTAATTATACCCATAATATCATTTGAATTGTTTTGATATATATACACACCTCCAGCTCTTTCTCTAACTAACAGCAAATAAGCTTCCGCTAAAGTTGATTGATGATTCAGCGGAATTAATTTATGCCTAGTCAGTAAGTTTTGGTTGGTATTTTTATGGTGATCTTCTGCCTGACACCAAATAAATTCCTGTTCACCTTGAGTGTTGCTTTTCTTAATGATCACTGCCTGATGAGGTGTCTGGCTTGATATTTTTTCGCTTATGGTTTTATTGTCGTTATCGGAAATTAGGGTTATTTTCTCTTGCATAACACCCATTACACCTACGCGTTGCAAAGATTTTTCAATGGGAGGGCGTCGATAAGCGAGTCCTTGAACTTCTAACTGCATAATAAATATTGAACGGTTACGAAAAAATTGTCCCGAAGAAATACAAGAGCTAGTGATCACGACCATTGCCGGTACAATTATTTCAATTTGATTCGACATTTCTACTACACAAAGTAATGCGGCAAGCGGAGCATTGAGCGTTGCGGCCATAAAACCTGCCATGCCCATTAGCGCAAAATCACTGGCTTGAAAGTCAATTGGTAAAAAGTGTACCGCAACAATTGAAACGCATGTGCCAACGATGGCGCCAATACCTAAAATTGGCCCAATAATACCGCCAGGAATACCAAGTCCTAACGCGGTAATGGTCATCAGTATTTTTGCAATCAGTAAACCAAGCAGCAATTGCAGCTCGGGGTTTTGTTGCAATGAAAAGTCTATTGCGCTTAAGTCAGTGCCCATAGCAAATGGCACGAAATAACCTAAAATTCCGCTGATCAATGCTGCTGTTAATATGCGTGGCACAATATGAAAGCGAGCACTATGTTTAATAATCATTACTAAATAGCGGTTAAAGCCAAAAGCAATAACGCCCAATACTAAGCCCAAGATCACAAGTGTAGGGTAATGTTGGCTATTTAAGGTAATGGTAGTGAAATATTCAAATTCATGGGCGAGGCCAAAAATACTGCTGGTTGTCATAGAGCCAACAATAGCTGCAATCATTACTGGAATAAAAATATGTACTTTATATTCACGTAAAATTACTTCCATAACAAACAACACGGCAGCAATGGGGGTATTGAAACACGCAGCAATACCAGCGGCAATTCCGCAGGCACTTAAACTACGTATAGCGTTATAGGGTAGGTTAAGTTTGCTACCAATATAACTACTACAAGCCGCGCCTAAATGCACTGCAGGCCCTTCTCGCCCAACCGAAAAACCACTAGCAAGGGCAATAGTGCTGCCAATAAATTGGTTGATGGTGTTTCGTAATGGCATAACGCCATTAGCAATTTTCAGGCGATGAAGAACGAAGGGAATACCAGTGCGAATATATTTATAACCCGTTAACCAAGCAAAAAATAGAATGATTACCGCACCAATAATTGGTAATTGAAAACGACTTAGTGAACTTAAGCTGCTATAGTCGTCTTTTTCGCTCAAATAAAATGATTGAATGCCTTCTGTGGCAAATACAAACAAAACGACGAGCATAGCCGACGCTAAACCGCCAACAGCGGCAAGTAAGCAAAGCTGCCAAGATGTTTGTGGCATAGCTAAACGCTTTTTTAGCTGGATTAATGTTTTCATATTATTATCATTTTAACCATGCGAATTTACAGGCTTTTTTGGATATCATAATACTTTTCAAATGAATTGGTTAGCAAAAATAAATCTCAGTACTGTTGTAACGCGTTTAGGGGCTTTTCGTTCGGCTATTCTTTTAGTCGCAATTATTGTTATAGCATTATTTTCTGGTTATCGAATGGGTAACTATTATCACGGCTATCAAGTACAAACTTTAGCACAGCAAAAGTCTCGCCTTGATACGCTTTACCAAAAACTTGTTGAGAAATCTCAACGTATTAACACTTTAGAAGTGGAACTTGAAGTGGAGCGTATGGCTAATCAACGTAGCCAAAAAACCTTAAAGTTAATGGAACAAGAGCACTTTCAAGTTAAAAAAGAGCTAGCATTTTATGAAAAAGTAATGGCACCAGAAAAGCAAGCCAATGGTTTAGTGATTGATGGCGTGAATTTGACTAAAACTGAAAGTCCTAATCATTATCGCTTTCAGGTTGTGCTAGTACAGCAGTTACTACGCAAACGCTATGCTAAAGGATTTGTTGAGTTATCACTTACCGGTAGTTTAAATGGCAAGCCTGTGAATATTCCATTAACTGAACTTTCATCCCTCAACAAAAAAGATTTATCATTTAGTTTTCAATATTTTCAAATTATTAGCGGTGAATTGACCTTACCTGAAAACTTTATTGCCGAAAAAATAGAAGTTGCGGCAGTGTTACCAAAAGGAAAATGGCAAGCTTATAATCGGATTGATCAAAGTTACTCTTGGCAAAAAAGCTTAGAAAATATTGATCAGAGTTCACCATAATACTTGATTAAAACAGTCAAGTTTAAGATAATTGTCCTAGTTCATTCGTATTAAGTAGAGTTTTATGTCAAATCCTGAATTACCAATCAAATTTTCTGACGCCGCAGCGACTAAAGTATTGTCGTTGATCACGGAAGAAGAAAACCCAGACTTAAAACTACGTGTTTATGTCACCGGTGGCGGATGCTCTGGCTTTCAGTACGGCTTTACCTTTGACGAGAAGGTTAATGACGGCGATATGACGATAGTGAAAAAAGGTGTCACTATGGTTATTGACCCAATGAGCTTACAATATTTAGTTGATGGCGAAGTTGATTATATTGAAGGTTTAGAAGGTAGTCGCTTTTTAGTGAATAACCCAAATGCCAGTACAACGTGTGGTTGTGGATCATCTTTTTCGATCTAATGATTAATAATCATATCGTATAACTTATTATTAAGAAGCCGACAAAATGTCGGCTTTTTTGTGTCTGCTATTTCGTTTTGGTTTGATACCTGGCTAAAAACATTTCGGCGGTTTCATTAGCCAAAACTTGGCGTTTCTCTTCGCTGAGCCCATCTTCCATTTGAAACAATTGTGGCCAAAAACAGCGTGCCTTAATCAAACCGTGTAGCTGGTCGCTAGCAAAATCGACATCTTCTATTGCTAACTTTCTGTCTTCAATTGCACAGTTTAGCCAACGAATAATGGCATTTTCTTGGCAAGATATTTTTTCAAACTCCTTTTGTAGCGCTTCTGAATTATAGAAAAAGTGGCCAATGGCAACTTTTGTAACGTCCATATGTTCTTCAGCACAAATAAAGTCTATTTCGGCTTTGAGTAAAGCGACAAGTTGAGGCTTCAGCATTGTGCCTTGTTGATATTCGACATTGACTTGTGTTTCAGCTTTTTGCCATAGCTCTGCCACTAAATACATTAGTAATGCTTCTTTGGTAGCAAAGTGGTTATAAACCGTGCGTTTCGAAACTTGCGCCAATTCAGCTAGTTTATCCATGCTAGTACCTTGAACACCGAATTCTTTAAAGGCTTTCTTTGCTGCTGCAATAATCGCTTCACGTTTTAGTTCACTGCGAGATTTTTTTTCAGTTTCCATAAATGACTTCCAAACTAGCTATTCCTCTACTTTACACTGAGTAGTTTACTTTTCAAATCTAATATTTTAAACTGCACCGTGTAGTTTACTTTTGTGTGTGGAATATGAATAAATTTTTATCGATAATTGCGTTAGGAGGCATAGTTATGTCATTGGTATCAGTTGCAGGTGATAGTAGAGTAAATGAAAGTGTGCAAATATCAGGTAAATTTCAAAATAGTGAAATAAACTATCAAAGCTCCCTAGCTAATATCTGGAATATTGCGAAAGAGTATTGGCGAGTTGAACGTAAAGAAGCTGTGCCGAAGAGTAGTATTCCTGTTACAAAATTAACTTCTTCGAGTTTAGAAGCTGATGAGCATGATGCTATTTTTCGTCTTGGGCATTCAACATTACTAATAAAGCTTAACCAAGAGTTTATTTTAATTGACCCTGTTTTTAGTGAGCGAGCATCTCCGGTGCAATGGGCTGGGCCAAAGCGTTTTCATCAGCCGCCAATAAGTATAAATGATTTACCCAATATAAAAGCCGTTATTATTAGCCATGACCACTATGATCATTTAGATAAAGCCGCAGTGAAGGAACTTGCCGATAAAGTAGAAGTTTTTCTTACCCCTTTGAAAGTTGGACAATATTTACGTGATTGGGGCGTTTCAAAGGAAAAAATTGTTGAACTTGATTGGTGGCAAAGTCAAAAAGTAGCAGGCGTTAATATCACAGCAACGCCTGCACAGCATTTTTCCGGCCGTGGCTTATTTGATAAAGACGAATCACTATGGGCGAGTTGGGTAATTGAGCATAAGAACATGAAGCTTTTCTATAGTGGCGACAGCGGTTACTTTTCAGGTTTTAAAGAGATAGGTCAACGTTTTGGCCCATTTGATTATACCATGATCGAAACAGGTGCATATAATGAACTTTGGCGTGAAATTCATATGACACCTGAGCAAAGCCTGCAAGCACACCTTGATTTAGATGGGCAGCATATGATCCCTGTACACAATGGTACCTTTGATCTAGCGCTTCATGATTGGTATGAACCATTTGAGCAAATTAGTGCGCTTGCCAAGCAGCAAAATGTTTCACTGTTAACACCGAAATTTGGTGATGCAGTTATACTAGCAGAGCCAAAACCAACTGCACCTTGGTGGCAAGAAGTGATGTCAGAAAAGATGGTTGATACAACTAAGCTTATAGCAAAGTCATTTTAAAAGGCATCTGAAAACCGCGCTTGGTTAACGTTTTGTTGCAAAGCTAGACAAGACGTAGAGCCGATAGCACTGTATTATTATCGGCAATATGACCAACAAGTGTCAGTTAAATAAAAATATTTAGGAAGAATTATGAGTACCGTAAGTCAGCGTCGCGAATGGTTAGCCGAACGTCCATATATCATAGCGATTGTTATCACCTTAGCACTGGTATTGTGGATGACATCGGGTTTAATGCAAGCGCAAGAAATTCCCAATGAAAAAACGCAACATAGCGTGATTATTCCAAAAGTGAAAGTAGCAACTAAGTATGCCGAAACTATTAGTGACTCTGTTGCTCTATACGGGCGTACAGAGCCTGATCGTGTAACTACAGTGAAAGCGGAGATCTCAGGACAAATTGCACAGGTTTTGGCAAAACGTGGTGCGAAAGTGAAGCAAGGGCAAGTTATTGTTGAGTTAGAAATTAATGATCTTGAATCACAACTAGCGCAAGCAAAAGCGTTGTTAAAGCAACGGGAAATAGAACATCAAGGCGCATTAAAGTTAAGTGCCGACGGTTATCAAGGAAAAGTACAGGTTAGTAGTGCGGCAGCAAACCTTGCAGCAGTAAAAGCGCAAATTAAACGTTTGAATATTGATATAGCTAATACCGTAATACGCGCTCCTTTTGATGGCGTACTGAACACACGTTATGTAGAGCAAGGTGATTATGTGCAAAGTGGCGATGATATTGCCATGATTGCTGATCTTGATCCTTTAGTCGTTCGTGCACATGTAAGCGAAAACAATATCAGCCAATTAATGGTTGGTCAAAATGCCCAAGTGCGATTACTTCATAAAGAAAGTTTATCAGGTCAAGTGCGTTATATTGCCAGTGTTGCAGATGATGCGACTAACACTTTCAAAATAGAGGTGGCGCTAGCGAATAGTGATAGTAAATTACTAGCAGGATTAAGCAGCGAAGTTAATATCAGCTTAAACCATGTTCATGCTATTAAGGTTTCTCCTGCACTTTTAGCATTAGACGAAGAGGGCAACATTGGTGTTAAAACAGTGGAAAACTCTCATGTTAAATTTACACCGATAAACATCGTTAAAAGTGAAAAGGACGGTATTTGGCTATCAGGGTTAGGTGAACAGGCCGATATTATTATACTAGGGCAAGGTTTTGTTAGAGCTGGTGATGAAGTCGACGCTATATTTTCTACTAATTCGAATGCTAACTCAGCATTAGCTAGTAAAAGCGAATAAGGTAAAAGTATATGCTAACACTTATTGATGCAGCATTAACCCGCACACGTTCGGTGTTAATGGTATTTGTATTATTGCTAATTTCAGGGGCAATTACTTATGCAAATATTGCGAAAGAATCAAACCCAGACATAACTATTCCTAATATTTATGTTTCTATTGTGCATGACGGTATTTCGCCAGAAGATGCGGAGCGTATGCTCATTCGGCCAATGGAGAAAGAGCTTAAATCGATAGCGGGCATTAAAGAAATGTCTGCGACTGCAAGTGAAGGTCATGCTTCCATTAATCTTGAGTTTATTGCTGGATTAGATCCAAAAGAAGCGCTTGCTGACGTTCGCGATAAAGTAACGTTAGCGAAAGCGAAACTCCCATCTGAGTCAGAAGAGCCAGAAGTACACGAAGTTACTATGGCTAATCAGAACCCTGCCATCACTGTGATTCTATCGGGTGCGGTAACTGAGCGTGGACTGTTAACAATTGCACGCGATGTAAAAGATAAAATTGAGGCACTTCAAGAAGTATTAGAAGTCGATATTGGTGGTGATCGAGAAGATATGGTTGAGATCATAGTTGATCCGTTATTGATGGAAAGCTATGGCTTAGACCAGAACGATATTTATAATCTTGTAGAGCGTAATAACCGTTTAGTGCCTGCAGGAACTATGGATACGGGTAAAGGACGTTTTGCTATTAAAGTACCGTCGGTATTTGAAACAATACAAGACTTACTAGAACTGCCGATTAAAGTTGATGGTGACAAGGTTATTACCTTTCAGGATGTATCAACGGTACGCAGAGCGTATAAAGATCCAAGCTCTTTCGCTCGTTTAAATGGTGAACGTTCAGTTGCCATAGAAGTTAAAAAGCGCTCTGGTGAAAATATCATTAACACGGTTGCTAAAGTTAAAGCATTGATTGAAATTGAACGTCAACGTTGGCCAAATCAAGTATTTGTTGATTATGTCGGTGATCAATCAATTGACGTACAAGACACTCTAAATGATTTACAAAATAACGTTCTGTCAGCTGTTTTATTAGTTGTAATTGTAATTATTGCTACCTTAGGTTCTCACACAGCGTTACTGGTTGGTTTAGCTATTCCTGGTGCTTTCTTAACCGGCATTTTAGTGTTAGCGATTGCTGGTTTAACCGTCAATATCGTAGTACTTTTTGGTTTAATCATGGCGGTTGGTATGTTGGTTGATGGCGCGATAGTTGTTACTGAGTTCGCCGACCGAGAACTCAATGAAGGTAAAACTAAACGTCAGGCCTATGGCTTAGCCGCTCGACGTATGGCGTGGCCTATTATTGCTTCAACGGCAACAACTTTAGCAGCTTTTGCACCCTTGATGTTTTGGCCAGGCATAATGGGCGAATTTATGAAGTACTTGCCTATCACTCTGATAGCCGTGTTAACGGCGTCATTAGCAATGGCTCTGATATTTGTGCCGACTATTGGTAGCATTATTGGTAAGTCGCGCAAAGTAAGTACTAAAGAACAGCAGCAAATGGAACAGGCTGAAGAAGGTGATTTAACCCAGCTTACCGGTTTCACTGGCAAGTATGTTCGTGTTTTAAGATCAGCAATTAATCATCCTTGGAAAATATTAGCAGGGACATTAGCAATGTCGGTGTTTGTAATATTTATCTATGGTGCTTCAGGTTTAGGAGCCATATTCTTTCCTGAAATTGAGCCATCTAGCGCCACTATGGTAGTGCGTTCTCATGGTGATTTATCGATTAAAGAAAAAGATGAAATTATGGTTTCTATTGAAGACCGTATTTTAGATTTAGCTGAAATTAAAACCTTATACACTCGCACAGGTGGTAATGATCAAATTGGTACTTTTCAAGTTAACTTTACTAATTGGCAGTTTAGACGTACTGCAGATGAAGTTATCGCAGATATTCGCAAGCGAACGGATGACTTAGCCGGCGTTGAAATTGAAGTAAGAAAAAATGAAGATGGCCCACAAAACGGTAAAGATTTAGTTATTGAGCTCAGTTCACGCTTTCCTGATAAATTGAATGAATCAGCTCGTATTATAAGTACAGCATTGCATAACCACGATAAGTTTACTGATATCGAAGATACAGGCTCAAAGCCAGGTATTGAATGGCAGTTGCAAATAGATCGAAGTTTAGCTGCAACATATGGCGCTGATGCAGCATTAGTAGGCTCTACGGTGCAAATGGTTACCAATGGCCTGAAATTAGGTGAATATCGACCAGATGATGTTGATGATGAGCTTGATATTCGTGTGCGTTTTCCAGAGGACAAACGCAATATTTCACGCCTTGATACCTTACGTTTAAAAACTTCAGCGGGTTTAGTTCCGGTTAGTAGCTTTGTTGAACGCAGTGCAGCCCCTAAAATAGATAGTATTCGCCGTATGGATGGTAAACGAGTGGTCAGTATTAAAGCGAATTTAATACCGGGTGCGCAGTTGGTGAAAGAATTGCCGCTTTTACAAGAGCAGTTTCCAGAATTGGGTATCGATCCATCGGTTGAAATTGCCATAAAAGGCCAAAATGAAGATCAACAAGAATCAGAAGACTTCCTAGTAAAAGCTTTTGGTATTGCTTTGTTTGTTATGGCAATAATACTGGTAACGCAGTTTAATAGCTTTTATCAAGCATTCTTGATCCTTAGTGCAGTTATTTTCTCTACTGTTGGTGTATTTCTAGCGTTATTTTTAGTACAAAAACCTTTTGGTATTGTTATGGGCGGCATAGGTGTTATTTCTCTCGCCGGTATTGTTGTTAATAATAATATTGTTCTAATTGATACCTACAATGTCTTACGTCGAGAAGGGTATGCGGTAATCGATGCAATATTACGTACTGGTGCTCAACGCTTGCGACCGGTAATGCTAACAACTGTTACCACTATTTTAGGTTTATTACCTATGGTATTGCAGGTTAACTTAGACTTCTTCAACAGAACCGCAGTTGTTGGTGCACCATCAACACAATGGTGGAATCAGCTGGCAACGGCCATTGCTGGTGGTTTAGCCTTCGCTACCGTTTTAACGTTGATTTTAACACCCTGTTTATTAGCATTACGTGATATTCGTAAAGTGAAAAAACAAGCGCGTAAACAAGCACAGCCTCTTGATATTAAAGCGATTGACTCAGCTGCATAGCAGCTGTATTAAGTTAGTTTAATAACCTATTGTTATTGAAAAGCCTTTAGCGCATATGCTAAAGGCTTTTTTGCTTACTTTTTAATTGTTAAGACTAGCTAGGGTTAAATTAACGTTACTAACGTTTATTTTCGTTGATAGTTTTTACTAACCTTGCATTAGCAAAAATTCAATAATTCTATTCATATCTAAATCAAAGTCATTAGCTTTAACGCCACGAACAATAAAGTCAGCTTCTTTTGCTAAATCAATATCTTTAGCTAAGGTGTAATGGTGACGATCTATGTTGTAGAAGCTGCGAACTTTTGGGTTTATAGGATCATCTTGATTACGACTTTCAACAATCGCTAATCGGTGTGAGCTTAGCTCGACCAATGTTCCAACTGGGTAGACACCTAAACATTTAATAAATAAATCAACCAACCGTGGCATTAACTTTCCTTGTCGCGCTAAATTTCGAAGCACACTAAAAGCTTTAATTTGACTGTAACCATCTTTATAGCAACGGTCAGCTGTTAGTGCGTCAAAAACATCACAAATTGCAATCATGGCTCCATAGTTTGAAATGTTATCTTGCTTTAATTGTAGTGGATAACCCGAGCCATCGTTTCGTTCATGGTGTTGTGCTGCTACTTCTAAGCTAATTGCAGAAATTTCAGGTGTTGCTTTGATAATTTCAATTGAATGATTTACGTGTTGTTGAATAATTTTGTATTCGCTTGCAGATAATTTCCCCGCCTTGTTTAATATATTATCAGCTATCTTAATTTTGCCTACGTCATGTAAAAATGCACCTATAGCAAGTTGTTGAATGACACTTCTCTCAACTTTTAAAAAGCGAGCAAAAATGGTCATAAGAATTGAAACTGAGACCGAGTGCTCAAGTAGGTATTCATTTTTATTACGAATATTAATAACACAAGCTAAGGTGTCAGGGTTTTTAAATATTGCCGCTATAGTTTCATTTGTTACATCAATAATGGGCGCAATATTAATTGGGTGGCCCTGTTGAACATCGAGAAAAACCTGTTGTTGTATTCGTTTTGAAGCATTAAAAAGTTTCTTTGCTTTAGTAACCTCTAGAATTACAGGCCCTGTTGACTCAATTGGCGCAGAAGGCGCAGCTGTCAGTGCCTCTGCAATGCTTTTAGTGGTGTCGACTAGCACTGACTCAACACCTTTCAACGTTAATGCTGTTATGGTTTTATTGTTTTTGATATGACCAGCGCGGGATAAGTTATAGCAACCTTGTTGTTTGACAATATCGACAACAAAGTGACCTTTTTTTAATTCTTTGATGCTAACTTCTATGATCATAATAAGTAGAGTTAACCGCCAGTATTGTTAAGTATAGGCGAACGCTGGCGTTGTTATTAATTCATCATTACAACACTATAATTTAAATACCATACCGTTCTGGGATTTTTTATTTGCATAGAGCTTTTTGTCGGCAGCTTTTAGTAATTCATCCATACTTTGCTGGCCATCGCTTGCCGCTGCGCCACAACTAATTGTTATCGGTAAACGCATATTTTGATACGGCATTGGGTTATTGACAAAAAAGTCGCATAGTCGATCGCTTGCTTGCTCTGCCTCGGGAAGTGTTTGGCTAGCAAGTACTACGACAAATTCATCGCCTGCGTAGCGAAAACATTTATCGTTTTCACGCACCAGTTCTTGTAGTTGTGTGGCAACGTATGCCAGAACTTTGTCGCCACAGTCGTGGCCATAAGTATCGTTAACCGCTTTAAATTTATTACAATCAATAAATAATACCGAAAATGGCACACCGTATCGTCGTTGGCGAATAAGTTCTTCACTGATACAAACTTCCATCAAACGTCGATTGGCAACACCGGTTAAACGATCATAATGTGCCATATATTCAAGTTGTTCGCGTATCAAAACATTAGATAAACATAGGCTAACTTTTACTGCCAACTGCTCTAAATGAAAGGTACCTAATTTATTATGAAAACGAGTAGACGCTTTATCGGTAAATAATAAACTACCAAATAGTTTACCTTCTAATGACAAAGGTGTGAGGGCGGCAGACTTGGCACCGCGCAGTAAGTTCTTTGGTAAAAACTGATCAAGCTGTGTTAATTCATTAGTTAAAAATGGCTTTTTATTAATATGCAGTTGAGCTAGTTTTTTTACCGAAATTTGTTTGGTATTTTTTTGGTGCCAATTTGACTGCAAATTACCGTTAATTAAGTAACTAAGCGGTGTAGGCTCGGCAAGCAATAGTGAAATGCCAGACAATTGAAATTTTTCTTGAATTAACCCCAGCAGTTGTTGCAGCAGTTCTTCACTTGATTGACAGGCTAATATTTCTGTTTCAATTTCGAATAGCTTACGGGCTATGCTTTCGTTAACTTTTGAGTTTTCAATCAACTGTTGGATATTTGACACGTGCGACACTCTGCCTGCTCAAATTTCATTCATTGTGATGTTTTCTCTGGATAAGTGCAAGCTTGGTATCTTACTGTTGGCAAATTAACAGCAAACCTGTCTAATAGCCGTATTTTGGTACTAATTTTGCTTCTATAAAACAACAATTAGATATTAGGACTATCGGCAAATTGTTAGCTTGATAAATAATAGGATATTATCACTAAGATTTTAGTGCGATATGACGATATAAGGTTATTCAGTGAGATATTTCACTTTACGAAGAGGCAATATGCAACGTTTAGTTTTGGCAGTGTTATTAGCATCGGCTAATTTTTTCAGTGCATCGGCTGCTGAGTTAACAGCAGTGCAAATATATAGTGACAACGTATTACTCGATTTAATTAAAGAGAATAAGCATTTAAGTCAGGTCGTGATCGATGATTGTCAGTTGGTGCAAGACATTGAAGCACGAGCAGTAAAGTCAAAAATGCCGTCTTATCAGTTTTTATGGGGTGATATGCTCGCTTATGGCGTGTGTGTAAAAAAAGATGTGCCATTGGGTCTACATTATATGCAAGCTTCCGCTGACCAAGGCTTATCAGAAGCGTTAGAACAGATGGGCCGTTATTATCATATTGGCAAGTTCGTTCAAATTGACGTTAATCAAGCGATAATATTTTTGAAAGAGTCAGCGGCTTTAAATAACTTAAAAGCGCAGTTGAGGTTGGCAGATATTTATTTAGCTGGCGATGGTAGCCCGCTAGATTTTCCGCAACTATATGTGCAACTGCATCAATCGGTAACCGATGATAAAAAGCAACATAAGAATATTGCTATGCGATTAGCTAAATTGGCAGATAAAATGCCAGAGCGGGTAGTTAATGCCGCTAAGAAAGGAAAATACTAGTCGTATAATCGGCACTTATTCGTTTGCGAATGATCAGTCTGTCATTGTGCCGAGGTTTGGGTATAACGTTAATCTACGATATACTTAACAAAAAACCATTATTGAATAAATGTGACCGAAAACGACCCACACCAACAGCGAGAAGCTGACAAATACGAAAAACCAGTAGCTAGCCGAGAGCTACTTTTATCGTTGATTGAAAAATCTAATATCCCGCCTACTTTTAAAGCCTTAGTAAAGCAACTTAATTATCAAGATGATGATATGTTGGTTGGCTTAAAGCGTCGCCTTCGAGCGATGGAAAATAGTGGTCAAATTGTGTTTAATAAATTTAAACAATACGCCATTGCCTCTCGTAGCAATGTCTTAACAGGGAAAGTTATTGGTCACCGTGACGGCTTTGGTTTTTTTGCCCCAGACAATGGCTCAAAAGATTTATTTATTTCTTCGCATGAAATGCAACGGGTTATTCATGGTGATGTTGTAGAAGCCATTTTACTTGACCGTACTGACCGAAAAGGTCGCAAAGAAGTTAAAATTCTTGATGTTATTGAGCCGAGAAAGCCGGGAGTTGTTGGTCGGTACTATGTTGACCATCATATTGCCTGTGTAGTGCCTGATGACGCACGCATTCAACAAGATATTCTAATCAAACCCGATAAAAAGTCAGGTGCTCGCCACGGTCAAGTGGTGGTGGTAGAAATTATCCAACGACCAACTAAACGGTCAAATGCAGTTGGTAAAGTTGTCGAAGTATTGGGTGAGCATATGGCTCCCGGTATGGAAATTGATATTGCCTTGCGAGAGCATGATTTACCCTATCAATTTTCAGCAGAAGTAAAAGAAGAGGTTGCGGTAATTGCTGATGAGGTGGAAGAGTCAGCAAAAGTCCCCCGCGTTGATCTGCGTGATTTGCCATTGGTAACCATTGATGGTGAAGATGCTCGTGACTTTGATGATGCTGTTTATTGTCAGCCTAAAGCTAGTGGTGGCTGGCGTTTATGGGTTGCCATAGCTGATGTTAGTTATTATGTTCGGCCAAAAACTGCTTTAGACGATGAAGCCATTTCTCGTGGTAACTCTGTTTATTTCCCAAGCCAAGTTATTCCAATGCTGCCGGAAAAACTCTCGAATGGTTTATGTTCGTTGAATCCTAATGTTGATCGTTTATGTATGGTTTGTGAAATGACCATAAGTGCAGCAGGTAAGCTTTCTGGGTCTAAATTTTATCCTGCGGTAATGCGCTCGAAAGCTCGTTTTACTTACAGTAAAGTGGCGACCATACTGGGCGTAAATCCGCAACAAACCGATAAAGAATCTCGCGAAGCACTAAGAGCTGAATATCAACCCTTAGTGGCTGATTTAGAAAATCTTAATGAAATGTACCTGGCGTTAACCAAAGCGCGTACAGCACGCGGTGCTATTGCATTTGAAACGACAGAATCATTGTTTTTATTTAATCAGGAAAGAAAAATCGATTCAATTGTCCCTTTGGTTCGCAACGATGCACATAAGATAATTGAAGAGTGTATGATTCTGGCTAATGTGGCCACGGCTAAGTTTATTGAAAAACATAGTAAGTCCGGCTTGTTCCGTGTTCACGATAAACCTAGTGAAGAAAAGTACAATAATTTTATGAGTTATGTCAGTGAGCTTGGACTTGATATGTCATCAATGGGAGAGCGAAAAGCTCAGCCAGAGCCAAGCGATTATTGCCATATTTTAGAAAAAATTTCTGAGCGTGCAGATCAAGAGTTAATTCAAACGATGTTATTGCGCTCAATGCGCCAAGCGGTTTATCAGAGCGATAATATTGGTCATTTTGGCTTAGCTCTGCCTTCATATAGCCACTTTACCTCTCCCATCCGTCGCTACCCTGACCTAGTTGTGCATCGCGTTATTAAGGCTATTTTGGATGAACAGGCTCAAAGTGATGCCAACGTTGGTGGACATAGTTATTCACCGGAAGCGGTAATTGAACTTGGAGAACATTGTTCAATGACCGAGCGACGTGCTGATGATGCCACTCGTGATGTTTCTGATTGGCTAAAATGTGAATATATGCAAGACCATGTGGGAGCAACTTTTACCGGTGTTATTTCAACGGTTACTAACTTTGGGCTTTTTGTACGCTTAGCTGATTTACATATTGAAGGTTTAGTACATATCACTTCTTTAGGGCATGATTATTATCATTTTGATGATGTTCGTATGTGTTTGTCAGGTGAGAATACTGGTGCAAAATACCGTATTGGAGATACTATTGAAGTCCAAGTTGCCGCGGTTAACTTAGATGAAAAGAAAATTGATCTAGCGTTAGCGGGCGACGGTACGGTATTAAAGCGTGCTAAACCATTACCTGCTGGGCGACGATCAGATAAAAACTCAAAGAGTAGGGCCGGTAAAAAAGGCACGGGTAAATTTTCGGCTCAAGCACAAGAAGCACCTCAAGGGCGCAGTAAGAAGAAAAGCTCCGAAAAAAAATCGACCAAAAAAGAGCAGAAAAAAGCTGATAAGTCGACCACAGCCAAAGCTAAAAAACGCAAAGCTCGGAAAAAGAGGCCTGGTAAGAATGCGCGAAAGGCAAAGAATCAGTAAGTATTAAATTTCATTTCAGTCACTGGCAGTTACTGCGGTTTCTACCAATAGCTTCATTTAAAGAGTAATAGCGAAAATATTTATGGCAAAGCAAGAAGAGTTAGTATTTGGTATTCATGCCGTTAAAGCATTAATGGAACATGCGCCAGAACGATTTATTGAATTATGGTTATTAAAAGGTCGTGAAGATGATCGGTTAATGCCGATTATAAATTTGGCTCGCAAGTATGGCATTGCCACACAAATGGCTAACCGTAAAGTGCTTGATGATAAGAGTGACGGTGAACAGCATCAAGGTGTTGTTGCTCGCGTAAAGCCAGGTAAAACATTTACTGAGTCAGACATAGACGATATTCTTGCGGCAGCTGAACGTAAGCAGCAAGCGCCATTTTTATTAATTCTTGATGGTGTTACTGACCCTCATAACTTAGGTGCCTGTTTACGAAATGCCGATGCCGCTGGTGTTCAAGCCATTATCGTACCAAAAGATAATGCGGCTCGCATAACAGCAACTGTACGTAAAGTTGCCGTGGGTGCAGCAGAAACTGTGCCGTTAGTGCAAGTAACAAACTTGGCAAGAACCATGAAAACTCTGCAACAAATGGGGATTTGGATTATCGGTACGGCTGGTGAAACCGATACTTGCCTTTATGATGAGAAGTTATCGGGACCTATGGCATTAGTGATGGGGGCAGAAGGTAAAGGTATGCGCCGTTTAACCCGTGAGAATTGCGATCAACTTGTGAAGTTACCTATGGCAGGAGAAGTGTCAAGTTTGAATGTTTCAGTGGCAACAGGCATTTGTTTATTTGAAATAGTACGTCAACGCATGACAAACTAAAGCATAAATTTAAAAATACCAATTTATGAATAAGCAGCTTTAAATCAAAGCTGCTTATTTTTCTTCATGCTAGCTATTTGTGTTTAGTTTATAGGTTAATAGACTTAAGGTTTTCTCATTGGCAAGTGAGCACGTTTTTACACTTTGTTGAGCTTGCGTAAGCATGGCGTCATTGTCACCTTTCATATCGGTGATATTTTCAGATATTTCATGAATAGCGACACTTTGCTCTTTAATCGCCCCTGCGATATTAGCCGTCATCTCTTGGATTGAATTTACTTCTGAAATAATATCGCCTAATGTTTGAGTCGACTGTTTTACTTGTTTGACATTATCAATACTACCGTCGCGACAATGATTGACTTTTTCTACGGCTCTAATCGTCATCGACTGCAGCTCAGTAATAATATAAGTAATTTGCTCTGTAGAAGTCTGTGTTCTATTGGCTAAAGTACGAACTTCATCGGCAACAACTGAGAAGCCTCTTCCTTGTTCACCTGCACGAGCTGCTTCAATTGCAGCGTTCAAAGCCAGTAAATTTGTTTGCTCAGCAATGCCTTTAATTTCTTCAATAAAGCCATTTATAGAGCGACACTTTTCTTCGAGTTGACCGATATCTTTGGTTGAATCGATCAGTTCGTTAGCATTAGTACTTAAAAAGTCACTCAAGTTATTAAGCTGTTGTTGCCCAACTTCTGCTTGCTGCGCAATTATATCTGCAGTTGAGGTTGTTCGCTCTGTACTATTAACTATTTCTGCTGCCGAGCAGTCTAGTTGTACTGTTGCCGCAGATACTTGCTCGTTTTTCATTGCCTGTTGATGTAAACTTTTTTGGGTTGATTGTGCGTTCTGCTCAACTGACGCACTAACATTTCGCAGGTCTTCAACAGCTGAGTTTATTTTATTGGTAAACTTAATAAAGTTATTTACTGCGTCTATCACTTTACCGAATTCGTCATCTGTTTCTTTTAGTACCTGCTTTGAAAAATCTCGTTCTTCGATAATCGCTTCTATATTAGTAATTGCACTTTTGATCGGAGAGATGATGATTTGTATCAGCTTAAGAATAAAAACTGATAACACTGATGAAATGATGAAAAACAATATAAGTGATGTCCAAAAAGCTTTATTTTCCTGCTGTTCAACAAAGGTACTGGTTTCGGTAATGGTTTCTTTTAGTAAGGTTTCGGCGTTATGAGTTGCTGTGCGCATTTTTCCTCTAATGCCGCTGTCTTGGCTTAAGCCTATTTTTTGTTCTATAGCACTGTAAGCTGCTATAGCATTTTCGTATTCATCAATTAGTGCGCCGGTATTGGCAATATGTTGGGAGTCGAATTTTAAAGTGGCTAACGACTCGGCTAACTTATCGAGGTATTTACTGTCGCCACGAAGCATATAATCTTTTTCATGGCGGCGAATCGTTAACAAGGTAACTTGACGGCTAGGCTCGTTAAGTGATTTATAAATATCTTCAAGCTTATGGGTAGCGCGACGCAATTCCCCATAGCGACCAGCATCTTTGTCTAAGCCTTTTAATTTCATCGCATTTACAAGCTCAGTGAAATTTTCGCGGTACTGGCTAAAGTTTTCACTAAGCTGTGCGATTGGAATATGACCACCTATGCTGTCATTTAAACTTGCTAATGTAGTTAACTCTTTATTGAGCTGTGAAAAATTATCGCCGTGTTTATCAAAATATTTAGGCAACTTTCTTAGCATGAAATCTTTTTCATTGCGTCTTAGTTGTAATGCAATTATTCCAATTTGCTGTACGGTTGATTTTGCTTGCTGAAGTTGTTTAATTTGGTAGGAAAAATAGTTAGTAGTAAATAGTAGTAATAACAAACCGAAAATAACTGCAGATAGCAAAACCAAAAGTTTATTTCTTAAAGATAGTGTCCTTGAGGGCATATGATGTTCCTTATCTAACTATATTTATTGTCTAATATATTTCCTTGTTACTATTAAACTAGAAGCTAGGTTATTTAAATGCAATAAAAACATGACATATATCACATTCTGTTAACAAGGTTTTGGTATTTAGCGTGTGTGTTGAATGAAAAGCGAACAGGTTTGTTTTAGTTTTGTTAGTAGGTAATATTTCTATTTGCGCAATTGCTCTTTAAACATAGTAGGAATATTAATGTCTTGCTATCGCCGCTGCTTTTATCTACAATACGCGACCTTAATTCAGCCTGAACTTTTTGTTCCTTGCCTCAACTGGTGTTGGCTGAGCCAGATAATGAGGCTACAACCGTAAGGAGCTCGTAATGCGTCATTACGAAATCGTATTTATGGTTCACCCTGATCAGAGTGAACAAGTACCAGCTATGATTCAGCGTTACAGTGATATCATCACTAATGCTGAAGGCAACATCCACCGTCTTGAAGACTGGGGTCGTCGTCAATTAGCTTACCCAATCAATAAACTACACAAAGCACACTATGTTCTTATGAACATTGAAGCGCCACAGTCAGTTATTGATGAATTAGAAACTTCTTTCCGTTATAACGATGTTGTTATTCGTAACATGATCATGCGCACTAAAGGCGCGGTAACTGAAGCATCAGCAATGGCTGCTGCTAAAGAAGACCGTCGTGAAGAGCGTCGCGAAGTGAAGAAAGAGGTTGCTGCACCAGCTGCTGAAGCACCAAAAGCAGAAGAAGCTGCGAGCGAAGAATAAGTAACCAATGACGCAGTCTCATGCTATGAATAATAGTTTAGAGAATTGCTTAGTGTTGACCGGCCATGTGGTTAAGCCACCTAAAACGTCAACAAGCCCAGCGGGTATTCAACATTGTCAGTTTTCGATAGACCATAAGTCTATACAAAATGAAGCTGGCATGAACAGACAAGCGTTTGTTCGAATACAAGTTGTAGCAACAGGCAATGTGTCAACACACTTAACTCGTGATTTAATTGAAGGCTGTAATGTTAAAGTGACTGGTTTTATTAACCGTCATGAATCTAGAAACGGTAATCCGCTTTTAGTATTACATGCCCAACATATTGAAATGATTTAATTAAGGCTATTTTATTTAACCGACAATTATCGGAGTAATAAAATAAGCCATTTTAGGAGAAATCCATGTCTCGTTTTTTTAGACGTCGTAAGTTCTGCCGCTTTTCAGCGGAAGGTGCTGCTGCAATCGATTATAAAGATACAGCTGTACTAAAAAACTATATCACTGAAAGTGGTAAAATTGTTCCTAGCCGTATTACTGGTACAAGTGCTAAATACCAACGTCAACTTGGTCGTGCGATCAAGCGTGCTCGTTACTTAGCATTATTACCATATACTGATTTACATAAGTAACCTAATAAGGGGTTTTGAAAATGGAAGTAATCCTTCTTGATAAAATCGCCAAATTAGGCGGCCTTGGTGACAAGGTAACAGTTAAATCTGGTTACGCTCGTAACTTTTTATTACCAAAAGGTAAAGCAGTATTTGCCTCTAAAGCTAACGTTGAGCACTTTGAAGCTCGTCGTGCTGACTTAGAGAAAAAACTTGCTGAGCAATTAACTGCTGCAGAAGCTCGTGCTGCTAAGTTAACTGAATTAGCTGAAGTTACTATCGCTTCTAAAGCAGGTGACGAAGGTAAATTATTCGGTTCAATCGGTACGCGTGATATTGCTGATGCAATCACTGAAGCTGGTGTTGAAGTTGTTAAAGCTGAAGTACGTTTACCTTTAGGTAGCATCCGTGAAACTGGTGAATTTGATATCGTAATTCACGTACACACAGATGTAGATGCAACAGTTAAAGTTGTTGTAATTGCTGAAGCTTAATAGCTACTAGCAAACGTATAATAAAAACCCTGAATTCTGCAAAGAGTTCAGGGTTTTTTTATAGCTAAGTGCCATACTCCAGGTACTTGTGAACTTATCACAAATAGTACTATGCAGTTGTTTTGTAGATTGATTTAGTTCTATATTAAAACCTTGTGAGAAAAATTTTCGTCTACACTTGAGTGAATGGTTGGTGAAAAAGGATTATTTGCGTGATAACAGTTCAGAAGCGGAGTAAATATGTCGTCAGCCGTTAAAGATCTACTAGAAACTACTAATCGAATACTAAAACGCATTTTTGTTGGTATTTATTTGCTTGTTAGTTTTTGTTTGCTTGGAACTGTTTATCAACAACAAAATAACACTCATGATGAAGTCGAGCATCTTCTTGCTAACAACATAGCGATTACTCAGTTAAATAATTCGTCCTTATATTCGATCAGTGACTTTCCTCAAAATTCATTGAAAACGAATTTGTTTTATCGACAAATAGCACTTTCCGAAAGCCATCATTACATTAATTTTCAGCAACCGTATTTAATATTGTTAACGTCTCCAATTTATCTTTTTTTGTCATTCATACTTTTTGTTGTTTTTATTACTAGTAAAAAAACATTTATGCGAACCTACCAAGCAGAACTGTCTACTTTAGATAAGCTCAAATCCTGGGCTAATTTGGCAATTATTCGTGGTGAAGCGAGCGAAATAAAAACGGTTGCTAGTAAGGAAAAGCACCATGAAATATTAACCACTATTCAAGGTATGCAGCAGCAATTGTATAACAATGTTGTTAGTGATATTTCTTCTGATCAAAATATTCGGGCCAGTGTGTTACTTGATCAGGAAACGCGTATTGGCAATCGTGCGTTTTTTGATAACCGCTTACAGGCCTTTTTGAAAGATGAAGATGTTCAAGGCGCGGTTTTATTAATCCAATTTAAAGAATTGGAATTAGTACAAAGCTTGTATGGGTATCAGCAAGCGATGTCTTTGCTCTCGTTACTTATTCAAGTAACAAAGCAACGGCTGCAAGGCCAGCCTAATTACTTTTTGGCGCGCCGAAGTGACTTTGAATTGTCAGTGTTATTGCCGGGGGTGTTTATTAATGAAGTTGAAAAGCTATCAGAAAGGCTATTAAAAAATTTACAATCTGTCACGCTTCCTATTGGTATTAATCAGGAGGAATTTATTCATATTGGAGTTAGCTACTTTGGCCACGACCAAGCGGCATATCAAGTAATGTCGGAGGCAGATATGGCATTACGAACGGCCCAGCTACAAGGACCATCACAATGGTTCATGTTTGAAATAGGAGAATTGGAAGCCGTAAAAACCAAAGGCTCATTAAAATGGCGGACGTTTTTAAGCTCAGCAATTGATAGTAATGCCTTTGTTATATTTTTTCAGCCCGTTATTGCTTGTGATACGGCGCAGGTTTTACATCATGAAGTGCTATCAAAAGTCCGAGATAAAGATGGGGCTTTGATAAGTGCCCGAGTTTTTTTACCTATGGCACGTAAATGCGGTTTAACAGTGAAAATTGATTTGCTCATTCTTGAACAGGTTTGTCGGGTACTAGCCTATGAGAAAAAACAACATGATGGTTGTAGTATTAACATTTCTATTGATTCACTCCTGTCTGCTGATTTTGTCTCGACATTTTTGGAAATAATAACGCGGTTTCCCGAATTGAAAGGGCAATTAATGATCGAAATTAGTGAATATCAGCTGGTTAGCCATAGTGGAGAATTAGCACCTGTAATAAACACAATAAGTGGTGCTGGCGTAAAAATTATTGCCGATAAAGTTGGCCAATATGTGGTTAGTGCAAATTATTTAAATCTTTATCCTATTCACGCGATGAAACTGCATCGAAGTATCGTACTAAATATTGATCAAAAAACAGAAAACCAGGTGTTTATTCAAAGCTTAAAAACTTTAGCCGAACCGAAAAATATTCCAATTTATGCCCTAGGTGTAGAACAGCAAACAGAATGGCGTACTTTATTGCAATTGGGCGTTAAAGGTGGGCAAGGGCACTTTTTTACCGAACCGGTGGCACAGGTAGCGAAGGCCATTCATCTGCATTAAGAATGCCGCGTTCAAACATACCCGCCAATCCTTGTAGGCCGCCAGTATGTAATAATACAATACGGTGCTGGGCAGGAAAGTAACCTGTCTCAACAAGGTTGAGAAGTGCTAATAGCATTTTACCTGAATAAACCGGTTCAAAATCAATACCTGTGTCGATGCTAAATTCTCGTATTTTGTTAGTATCGTCCTGACTAAATTTCGCATAGCCGCCACAATGGTATTCGTTTAATAGCACCCAGTTGCTATATGCTTTTGCATGTTCAGGTAGCAAGTTTCTAATTTGGTTTTCTAAATATGTTTCTTGCTTTAGCACTGAGACACCAAGTAGTTTATGTTGTTCCTTATCGCCGACAATTAATCCAGCAAGTGTGCCGCCACTGCCAACGGGGGTCATTAACGTATCAAATGTCGCTTGTTGGTTAAGCTCATCAATAACCTCAGCAACGCCAGTTAATGCTAAAGTATTGCTGCCCCCTTCTGGTACTATGGCGTAGTCAGGGTATTGTTGCTGTAAGTGCTGTAAATATATTTCATCATCGCGTAAACGATAAGTTTTTCGATCAACAAAAATTAACTTCATTCCCCAATGTTTGGCCCAAGCTAAGGTATAGTTATTTTGGTTACTTGCTTCGCCACGAATGATTGCAATAGCAGGTAATTTTTGTTGGTAGCAGGCAAAAGCTGTGGCATGTATGTGATTGGAAAAACAACCGCCAAAAGTGATAATGCCTTTTTTTCCCGTTGCTTTAATATCTTGTAAATTATATTTGAGCTTGCGCCATTTATTACCTGAAATAATATTATCAAGTTTATCATCACGTTTTATCATAACTTGTACATTATGCTTGGCGAAGGTTGGGTGATTAATTGGTTGCAAAATAGAAGGCGCAGACATAAAAGATGTATCTCAGAATAAGCTAAATAAAATGAAGTAATTAAAACACTTGCGTCGAAATTAGAATCAGCGATAATGGTTTTATCTTGCACGTAAATAAAATAATAATATCGCTTAATGTCAATTATTACACGTATCACAAGTATTTTCTCTAAACCAAAATCCTCTGATGTGATCGGTATTGCATTACGACAGCACTCCGTTGCTTTCTTTGCAAAAAAAGAGACTGAAAATCAGTGTGATGCCATTGAAAATAAAGCACTTCCTGTAGCAAGTACCCTAAAGACGCTAGTGTCTGAGCATGAATTCTCAGGTCAATGTCATCTTGTGCTATCAAATACTCAATCACAAATTGTACAAGTTGATCGACCAACAGTGCCTGATGCTGAAATTAATGCAGCTTTAAAATGGCAAATTAAAGATCTTGTCAGTATTGCACCGGATAATATGGTACTTGATTACTTTGACGGACCTGTATTAGCTGGCGGCCTAGAAAAAATTAATGTTGTTTGCGCAGCAAAAAATGAATTAATTGAATTGGTCACATTGTTAACAACCGATGATATGAGCGTCGGGAGTATTACCACTGAAGAGTTTGCTTTTGCAAGTTTATTGCCGATTCAACAGGATGCGATATTACTTGTTTGTCAGCAGCCCAATGAAGAAATCAATTTATTGATCATTAAAAACGGTCAGTTGTTTTTTAGCCGTCGTTTACGTGGCTTTAGCCAAATAGCAAACAAAAATGAAATGGATTTAACTTCTGGTACTATTGATGCTCTGAGCTTGGAGATCCAGCGCTCGACAGATTATTTTGAGCGACAGCTTAAACAAGCACCAATTAAAACTATTGAGGTGCTAGTGCCGATGGCGAATGAAGCCTTTTTAGCACGTAAGTTAGCTGAAAATACCAACGTTGAAGTGAAGTTATTTGAAATGCCTAGTTTGCTTGAGAATGAGCGGGAAAAAGCGGTAGCGATTGCAGCCACAGCGCTTAACTTTATGGAGCCAGAAGCTAATGGCTAAATATTCAATTAATCTATTACAAGCTGACTTATTGCCAGCAAAAGTTTTTTGGACATTGAACCGCGTGGCGAGTTTATGGCTGATTGTATTAGCGATTATGTTGGCGTTTATTTTTATTGTTCAGTTACAAGTCAGCAGTTTAAACGCTGAGTATCAAACGCTTAATTCTGTCAATAGCCAACAAAAAATGCAATTGCAAAAACTAGAATTAGATATTGCCAATAACCGTAAAGACGCAAATTTATTAGCTCAATTAAATACCATCAAATTAGTTATAGATAATAAACAACATTTACATCAACAGTTAACGGATCCAACCCAAACATACAGTGCAGGTTTTTCTACTGCTATGGCTGAGCTAGCTGAGCTACACGATAAGAATATCAGTTTACAGCGGGTGACTATTGGAAATGGCAATATGACGTTTTCGGGCTTAGCAAGAAGTCCTGATGCTGTGCCTAATTGGTTATCTGGTTTTGAGTCGTCTACGTTCCTTTCTGGAAAACGTTTTGTTAATTTCACTTTGTCAGAAAACGAGCAGCAAGTAACCGAATTTGTTGTTAGCTCTGCACAAGCTAAAGGAGAGTAGTAATATGACTCAATGGCAGCTTTATGGTGAAAAATTTAATAATATTTCAAAGCGAGAACAGTATTTAATTATTGCCACTGGCCTAATTGGCATTGTTTTTATTTTGTATACTTTGTTTTTGGATACACCTGTCCAACGTATTACGAAATTAAATAAACAAATAGCGCAAACTCAAACAAGTAATCGTAATAATGTTAACTCAATTGAAATGTTAGAGCAGGCGTTACTAGAAGATCCTAATTTAGCGTTAAAAAAGGAATTGGCACAGTATCAGGCCAAACTTGGTGAAATTGACGAGCAATTACTGCGCTTAACTTCAGACTTAATTGATCCTATTCAAATGCGTCACGCCTTAATTAAGTTATTAAAGTTGCAAAAAGGCGTAAAAATGTTGTCTTTTGAAGTACTACCGGCAGAGCCTGTAACGAAAAATAAAGTAAAGGCAGATACAGTGAATACTAGTGCTGACATTGCTAATGCTGAAGGTAATGATTTATCAGCTGAAAGCCCGCAATTACGATTATATCGCCATGGCATTAAAATTAAATTACAAGGGCAGTACTTTCAGCTGCGTAAATATTTACAGCAATTAGAAGAGTTGTCGTGGAAGTTCTTTTGGCAAGAGTTTGATTACCAGCTAAAAGAATATCCCGTTAGTGAGCTTGAAGTCGAAATATATAGTTTGAGTACTTCACAGGAGTTTATCGGTGTATAAAATTGCCAGCACTTTATTAATACTCATATTGCCATTATCGGTAAGTAGTCAACAAACAGATCCTACACGTCCTTTTGGTGCAACAGCGGCTGTTAGCCAAAGTAGCGACAGTAAATCTGCATTAGTTTTACAATCAATTATTCAAAGTAACCAATCAAAAAAAGCCATGATTAATGGTGAGGTTTTAACGGTTGGCGATAAATATCGAGATTTTGAGCTCATAGCCATAAACTCGAATGGGGTGGTGTTGCAATCATCACAAGGTAGAATGGAATTGTCTTTATTTTCCGGTGTTATAGCGAACTCAAAATGAAAAAAATAATGAAAAATACAAAACACCAAGTTCAATGGTTATGTTGTACCGCCGTTTTGGTATTAGCTGGTTGTCAATCAGCACCTAAACCACCAACGGAGATAACACAGGCATTAGATAACGCCATTGCCGAAACCAGCAAACCTGCTGCTCCTAAACCACTACAAGGTTTACCTAGTTCTGTCAGACAAGAGCTAATGCAAAAAGAAGTGAGCCAAGCTCGCCAAGGACTATTGGCTGAGAAGCGTTTACAAATAGCTGCTAGCGGCGTTGCTGCTGAGCAATTTTTTGCTGCTATTGTTGAAGATTCAGCATATAGCATTGCTGTTCATCCTGATGTAACTGGCGCTATTACTTTAAACTTAAAAGATGTCACGCTTAATGAAGCACTGGATGTTATTGCATCGTTATACGGTTACGACATTCGTCGACAAGGTCGTGTTATTCAAGTTTACCCTGCAGGCATTCGCACAGAAACTATTCCATTAGATTATCTTTACGTAAAACGTAGCGGTATTTCTAGCACTAGCATTAATTCTGGTGGCGTATCTGAAAATGATCCGAATAACAGCAATAATGGAAGTAACAATAATAACAACCGTAACAACAGCAATAATAATAGTGGCAGCAATAACGGTAACAATAATCAAAATGGCAGCAGCGGTATTAATATTTATACCGAGAATGAATCTGACTTTTGGACCGAGTTAAAAGAAACCTTAACTGCATTGGTTGGTAGTGATGATGGTCGTTCAGTTATTGTTTCCCCACAAGCCGGTTTAGTAACGGTACGTGCAATGCCCGCTGAAATAAGTGCGGTTAAAGGTTTCATCGAAAGCACGCAAGAACATTTGCGTCGTCAAGTGATTATTGAAGCAAAAATAATGGAAGTGACACTTAATGATGACTATCAACAAGGGGTCGAATGGAGCAATGTTTTAGGTCACATAGAGAGCACTGATATTGGCTTTTCAACAAATGGTAATATTGCGGGTAATGCGATTTCAGCAAGTATTGGCGGTGCAACAGGAATAACGTTTAGAAATGCTGACTTCACCAGTGTTATTCGTTTGCTATCGACACAAGGTAATGTGCAAGTATTATCAAGCCCAAGAATTACTGCCACCAATAACCAGAAAGCGGTGATTAAAGTTGGTGAAGATGAGTACTTTGTCACAGAAGTTTCTAGCACGACCACAACGGGTACCGCAACAACAACTACACCAGAAGTGCAGCTTACCCCATTTTTTTCTGGTATTGCCTTAGATGTAACACCACAAATAGATGCTAATGGAGAAGTGATTCTACATGTTCATCCATCGGTAACACTAACCGATGAACAAACCAAAACAATTCGCATAGGTGGTGAGGATCTTTCTCTACCACTTGCACAAAGTAGTGTTCGTGAATCTGACACCATTATTAAAGCTCAGTCGGGTGAGATTGTTGTTATTGGTGGTTTGATTGAAACACGCCGTGTTGACAATGAATCTAAAACCCCGCTATTAGGCGATATACCGTTAGTTGGTGAGCTTTTTAAGAGTAAAAGTAATGCAACTCAAAAGAAAGAGTTGGTTATTATGTTGAAGCCAGTAGTGATAGGTCATGATACTTGGAAAAGCCAATTACAAGATGCCCGTGCGCTGTTAAAGCAATGGTTCCCGGAAGATTCGGACGCAAACGTCACGAGCAACTAAGTAATCTGCTATGTACTTGTATCATTTTGGCTTACGAGAATTACCGTTTACCTTGACGCCAAATACTAATTTTTACCTAGGTCTTGAGCCTCACAATGAGGCTTTAGCCGTACTAACCACAGCATTAAAAACGGGTGAAGGTTTTATTAAGGTTGTCGGTGAAGTCGGGACTGGAAAAACCTTAATGTGTCGAAAGTTACTTAATGAAATTCCTGAACATTTTGTAACCGCTTATATCCCTAATCCGTATTTAAAGCCTGATGAATTGCGTCGAGCAGTTGCTGTTGAGCTAGGTGTTAAGCAAGCGCAACGTATGTCGGTACAGTTATTAACGCAACGCATTCAAACGCGATTATTAGAATTACACAATCAAGGCCATTCGGTAGTGTTAATTTTAGATGAAGCGCAAGCATTACCTGCTGAAAGCCTCGAAGCCTTGCGGTTATTTACTAACTTAGAAACAGAAACACGTAAGTTGTTACAAGTAGTGCTATTTGCACAACCAGAGCTTGATGAGCGACTAGCGGAAACCGCTTTTCGGCAATTAAAACAGCGGATCACCTTTTCTTATAAATTACGTTCGATGACTGCCCATGAAGTTGAGCATTATATTCAACATCGAATGCAAGTGGCAGGATATAAAGGTGCTAGTTTATTTAATCATGCATTAGCGAAAAAAATAGCGAAAGTAACCCAAGGCGTGCCTAGATTGGTAAATATACTTTGTCATAAAATGCTGATGCTTGGCTATGGCGAAGGTAGTTATCAGCTGACAAAAAAACATTTATACAGCGCGATACAAGATACCGAAGGTATGCAAGGGTATAAAAAAACAAATGTAACGATGGTAAGTATATTAGCAATTATTACAATTGCAGCATTGTATTACGCATGGAGTATTTCCGGAGTGTCATTATGAGCGTTATCAACCAAATGTTGAAAGACCTTGATAAACGTCAAGGTGAGCAAAATGTCGATACGAATACAGTACTACCTGCCGCGACAAAAAGTTCAAATATGAAATGGCTATTATCAGTAGTTTTAGTGATTGTTATCATTAATCTTGCTGGCGTATTTGCATGGCAGCTTTACAGCGAAAACCAGCAATTAAAAGAACAAGCTCAACAGAGTGCTGCCAAAACTAATCGTACTGAAAGTAATATCACTAATAACGGGTTAGTTAGCACTGAACAGGATAAAAATGCAGAAAAAAAAGCTGGAGCGATTATTGTTGATGCCATTGAATCGTCTTTCGCAGTAGAGTCTGTTGCTGACGAGTTGCAATCTAACTTTGACAAAAATCAGCAAGCGATAGATAAAGAATTAGCAACAAGTTCTGTAGCCGCTCACGAGCAACCATTAAATGAAGAAGCTATACAAATACTTGAGAACAGGCGTTTAGATGATGCAACCGTTACGCCTGACAACCTGCCTACAAGAAAAGGTTTACAAAAAGGTGAGGTAGTAATAGCAAATAAAGCTACTGTTGCGGCAGAACAAGTCATTGAAAAAAGTAAACCTCGCTTAAGCATTTCTCGCTCGCAATTATCGCCACAAGCGCTAGCAAAAAAGAAAATCACTCAGGCTGAACAGGCAATGGAAGTTAATAATTTAAGTAAAGCTGAGTCATTATTTGAAGAAGTTTTGCTGTTATTACCTGAACATGAAGTTGCGAGAAAACAGCTTGCTGCACTTTGGTATGGGAAAAAAGAATATCAAAATGCAATAAATTTATTGTCTCAAGGTATTGCTCTTGCGCCACAGGCAGAAGAGATGCGTCTAATGAGTGCAAGAATATATTTTGAGCAAGGACAAGCACAAGCGGCATTAAACTTGTTAGTTCCGGCTAGTAACAGCAATTCGGTGGAATTACAGGCATTATTGGCAAGCGTTGCGGCTGAAGTTAATGAACACAATCAAGCGAGTTCCGCCTATCAAAAATTATTAGCCATTGAGCCTCATGTAGGACGCTGGTGGTTAGGGCTTGCGGTTTCATTAGATAGCCAAGGGCAATTTAGCCAGGCCAGTAATGCTTATCGTCAAGCAATGGCAACGGGCAATCTTTCAAGTAATACCATGCAATTTGCTCGTCAGCGACTAGTAGAGTTAGGAGAATAATATGGCAGCACCTAAATTAAAAATGCGTTTAGGGGACCTTTTGGTTCACGAACATATTATCAGCAACGAGCAGTTGATGCAGGCATTGAATAGTCAAAAGTCGACCGGCAGAAAGCTCGGCGATACCCTGATTGAGCTTGGTCATATTGGTGAACAACAATTACTTGAATTCCTTGCCCAACAACTTGATGTGCCATTTTTAGATATTAGTCAGCGTCGTATTCCAGGCGAAGTAGCCTTGCTCTTGCCAGAAGTACACGCTAGGCGGTTACGTGCATTAGTTATTGAAGATCAAGGTGACTCAGTATTAATTGGCATGAGTGATCCTGCTGATTTAAGTGCGCTTGACCAAATCGAACAAATGCTGGCGCCAAAGCGCTTAAATCTTGCAGTAGTTATGGAGTCACAGTTATTTGAGGCTTTTGACGGCTTATATCGACGTACGGCCGATATTGAATCTTTTGCCAGTCAATTAGAAGAAGAATACGATCAAAGCAGTGACTTTGACTTATCAAGTTCTTTTCTTGAAGAGGGCGGCGATGCAACGGTTGGTAAATTACTACAATCAGTTTTTGCGGATGCAGTGCAAATGCGGGCATCTGATGTACATATTGAACCCGATGAAAACTCTTTAAGAATTCGCCAACGTATTGATGGCGTATTACAAGAAAATATTCTTAAAGAAAATAAAATTGCTTCAGCAATGGTTTTGCGATTAAAGCTAATGGCAGGGCTTGATATTTCAGAGAAGCGATTGCCGCAAGATGGTCGCTTTAACCTACAAATCAATGGTCATAGTATTGATGTTCGTATGTCGACAATGCCGGTGCAGCATGGTGAATCGGTTGTTATGCGTTTATTAGACCAATCAGCGGGGTTGTTGTCGCTTGACGAAACGGGCATGCCAGAGCATTTCGTGCAACGTATTCGCCACCAGATATCACGTCCACATGGTATGGTGCTAGTGACGGGGCCGACCGGTAGTGGTAAAACTACAACCTTGTATGCCGCGCTTAGCGAACTAAATAAAGCCAGTAAAAAAATTATTACCGTTGAAGACCCTGTTGAATATCGCTTACCTCGGGTCAATCAGGTACAAGTTAACAGTAAAATTGATCTTACATTCTCCAGTGTTTTACGTACCGCTTTACGACAAGATCCCGACATTTTAATGGTCGGTGAGATGCGCGACCAAGAAACAGTTGAAATAGGTTTGCGAGGTGCATTAACAGGTCATTTAGTGCTATCTACACTGCATACCAATGATGCAATTACCAGTGCCCTACGTTTACTTGATATGGGCGCTGCAGGCTTTTTAGTTGGTAGCTCATTACGCGCTATTATTGCACAGCGTTTAGTACGTAAGGTTTGTGAAGGTTGTCGAAAAGAGCACACGCCAGATCAGCAAGAAATGTTGTGGTTATCGCATTTAGTTGGCGATGACGTTAAAGATATTCAGTTTAGTCATGGTAGTGGTTGTCAGTCATGTCAATACACTGGTTATAAAGGTCGTATTGGTGTATTTGAGTTACTGGAAATGAATGAACCTATGATGGCAGCGTTAAAACGTGATGACACTGAGGCATTTACATCGCTAGCAAAACAGCATCCTGAATTTAAGCCACTTGCGTTAGCAGCGTTTGATTATGCTAAGCTAGGAATTACCAGCGTTGAAGAAGTATTACGTTTGGTAGAAACTGTCGACGTAACAGGATAACTTGATAAATTATGCCCGCTTTTAATTATATCGGACGAGATGCCAACGGAAGCCAAGTAAAAGGTGCAATTGATGCAGCTAATTCTACCTTGGTGGCTGAGCAGTTATCACGCCAGCGTATTATTCCAATATCGATTGAAAGTGCAAAGAGTAGTGTAGCCGAAGGTGGCTCTAAAGATATTGATATCAGCGATTTACTGGGGTTGAACCAAGTAACTTTAGATGACTTAATTGTTTTTTGTCGTCAAATGTATGCGTTAATTAAATCCGGTGTTCCTATTCTACGTGCGATTAATGGTATGGCTGAATCAAGTACTTCAGTGAAATTAAAATCAGCACTAACGGATATTGCAGCACAATTAGAGGGTGGTTTCCCACTTTCAACAGCATTGCATCAACACCCTAAATTGTTCTCTCCACTTTTTATTTCTTTAGTGCATGTTGGTGAGAATACCGGTAAATTGGATGACGCTTTTTTAAAGCTTGCAGGCTACTTTGAGCGCGAACAAGAAACACGAAAACGTATTAAAACTGCACTTCGTTACCCTTCTTTCGTGCTAATTGCTATTGTTGCTGCAATGGTCATTTTAAACATTTTCGTTATTCCAACCTTTGCCAATATGTTTGCAAAATTAGGTGCTGATTTGCCTTGGGCGACTAAAATGCTAATTGCCAGTTCAAACTTCTTTTTGGATTATTGGCCTCATATGCTGGTCGCTACTATTGTTGGGATATTCTCCTTACGTCATTACTTAAGAACCCCACGTGGTATGTATTTGTGGGATAAAAGAAAATTAAAATTACCTGTAGTAGGGGGGGTTATTGAACGCTCAATACTTTCGCGTTTTTCTCATAGTTTTTCTATTATCTTACGAGCTGGCGTGCCGATGACGTCAGGCTTAACCTTAGTTGCAGATGCGGTTGACAATACTTTTATGCGTGAAAAAATAATAGCTATGCGTAGCAGCATTGAAAGTGGCGAAAGCTTATTACGGTCTGCTGTTACAAGTACTTTATTTACACCACTGGTATTACAAATGATTGCTGTTGGTGAAGAAACCGGCCGAGTTGATGAATTACTTGAAGAGGTTGGTGATTACTACGAGCGTGAAGTTGATTATGAACTAAGCACCTTAACGGCTCGTATAGAGCCAATAATGATCGCCATAGTTGCTGCAATGGTATTAGTATTAGCATTAGGTATATTTACCCCTATGTGGGATATGATGTCAGCATTTAAGGGGAATTAATATGCATAGTAAGCCCATTCGATGACATCGCAACAAGTTGCTGAAAAGAGTGAAAAATCATTGGGAGAAATGCTAGTGGTTGTGGTGCTCGTTGCGTTATTGATGGCGAGTTTTATTTTTTACTTTTTTAAACACCAAGGACAGTTAACACGAGCAGGCTTTGAATCAGTTAGTAACGTGTTTTCGGCGCGTGTAAACGGTATACATGCGCAATGGTTTATGGAGCTACAGCCGCAAAATATCACAATTGATAGTAGTACTGAAGGTGATAGTAAAATCGTTGTGCCCGTAAATGATGATGGTTGGGTTGATGTGCAGAACTCAGCGTTGCGGTGCCAAAGTATATGGCAGTATGTCATGGAATCACCGTTAATATATATGAAACAGCCTATTGGAGCGGTACTGGTTGAATCGCAAGGTGAACACTCGATAAGTTACTGTCAGTTTAGTTTACCTAGCGGTGAGTATTTCACTTATCAAAGTAATAATGGCAAAGTGAAGTTTCAGTAATCGCTAAAAGTTAGTAGTAGAGCTACGTATAATTACAACTAAGTAGGTGACTTTGCTAGTAATTCGTTGTTAGAATTAGTTATATCGTATATAAGTGAGGTTGGTATGAAAAAACAATCAGGTTTTACCTTAATAGAATTAGTTATCGTAGTCGTGATTTTAGGCTTTTTGGCTGTGACAGCAATCCCTAAATTTATCGATTTAACCGACCAGGCAAAACAAGCAAATATCGAAGGTATGGCTGGTGGTTATGCAACAGCTGTATCATTAGCTCGAGCGCAATGGGAAGCGGAAGGTCGTCCTAAAAATGCGAGCGATCAAAATAATGTTGATTATGATGGTACAACGTTATTTTTAACTAAAGAAGACAACACTACGACTCCGAAAATTAGACCAGGTTATGTTACAGGTTTATCAGATAATGGTGACACTTTAGGGGGATTAACAGCAAGTGACTGTGTTGATATATGGCGAAGCATTTTACAACAACCACCAGGTGTAACGAATACTTTAGCAACGTTAAATAATGATAACTCTTTGGATTACTTCGTTGCAAAATCAGGTACAGGCAGTAGTACTCTATGTCATTACTATCTGAAAGAATCGCTAAACAAAGATAGCAATAATAATTTTACTAACCCAGGTGTTTTAACAACTGTAGGTAATAGCTTTACATATCAACCAGCTGATAGCTCAGTAGTGGTTTACATTAATAATAATTAATTCTTGATTAATAATAGAAGGTTCATTTTATGAAGAAGTTAGCAAATAATAGTTTTAATCAGCAAAAAGGTTTTACCTTAATTGAGCTAGTGGTCGTTATTGTAATTTTAGGTATTTTAGCGGCGACTGCTGCCCCTAAGTTTATTAACTTACAAGACGATGCTAGAACTGCAACTTTACAAGCTGTAAAAGCAGCAATGCAATCTGCAGGTACTTTAATTCACAGTAAGTCGTTAATTAAAGGCAACCAAGATACTGCAGCAGGTGCTAATGTTGATGTTGTTGTAAACGGTACAACAGTAGATATTAATTTTGGTTACCCGTTAGCTGATTACACGAGCGAAGCCGGAGCTTGGACTGATTTAATAGAAGTAGCAGCTGATTTTGATTCAGGTGTTGTTGGAGGCTCTTTTGTTGTATATCCAGATGGACAATCTGCTCCTGCAGCCATTCCTGCGTCGCCATACGCAGCGACAGCAACTTCTAATTGTTTTGCCTTTTATACACAGCCTACAGCAGCTGGAGCTGTGCCAAATATTCAAGTAGTCGATTGTTTATAAATAGTATTTAGTAATATATTGAAAAGGAGAGCGATGCTCTCCTTTTTTGTTTGTACAAAACACATTTAGGTTTATAACGGTCGATAAATTGTTAAATTCTCTATATTATGATGACTATTGAATTGATAATTCAAATAAGTTGCTAGTACTATTCAATTTTTTGTTATTTGCAGATTTATATTAAAGGCTAAATAGAATGAAAGCGAAAGGATTTACTTTAATTGAGCTTGTGGTTGTTATTGTTATTTTGGGTATTTTGGCTGCGGTCGCTGCACCTAAGTTTATCAATTTATCAGCAGAAGCAAGAACGTCGACATTACACGCTGTAAAAGCAAGTATGCAAGGGGCTGCAGGACTTATTTATAGTAAATCTTTAGTAAAAGGTAATCATAAAGAAATTAACTCTACTGTTACAATTTCTGATGGTAACGAACTAAGAATAAGATATGGTTACCCTCGTGCTAATGAGCCTGAATGGAAGCGATTAATTGATGTGGATGAAAATTTCAAGTATAAAACTTTTGGCACCAGCTCTTTAAATGTTTTAGTTATTTATCGCAACGATTCACCTGAACCTACTAATGCTGGTAGCCCTTGTATGGTTTATTATTTAGAGCCGACAAATCCTAATACCCCTCCTAGATATGAATTAAATGATTGTGAGTAAAATATTTCAAAATTAATTTGGTGATAACGTGAATATAATAAAGCTGCGACGTGTTTCATTGCTGACAGTTAATCGAGGGTTCACCCTTATAGAATTAATTATTGTTATCATTATTTTGGGGATTCTGTCAGTTACTGTTGCCCCTAAATTTTTCACTTCATCTGGTTATTCCGAATTTACTTATCGTAGCGACGTTATTGCCAAGTTACGTTTAATTCAAACGCGTGCAATGCAACAAGTTAATGAATCTTGCCACCGTGTTAAAGTTACTAGTAAACAGTTAGGGAAAGTAGATTGTAGCCCTGATGCAACATTTGTAGATCAAAAATTACAACGAGCGACGGTAGTCGCGGTTGATATTAATGATAATGTCTCATTTAGCCCAGGAGGCCTAATATTTGATTTTAATAGTTACGGGAAACCTTTTATCAACGATGTTAATAGCAAAATAGAAATTACTATCACAGGCGAGCAATCGTTGGTTATTGTGGTTGAGTCGGAAGGGTATATTCATGCTCAATAAAGTACGCCTTAGGCTTCACCATTTTACTGCCTTTAATATATCACGTGGCTTTACTCTAGTTGAAACCATAGTCGGTATAGTTGTGTTGTCGATAGCGTTCACTATATTCACTTCCTTGATTTATCCTTTAGCGAATCAAAGTGCTGAGCAAGTTCATCAAATTCGTGCTGCCGAACTTGGTCAGTCGATGCTCAATGAAATATTTGGTAGAGCTTTTGATGAAAATTCAGATATGTCGGGAGGAGTTTATCGCTGTGGTGAAGATCGAAATGGTGATGGCTTAGTTAAACCTGAAAATGGGGAGACTTGCTCAACAGCGATAGGACCTGATAACTTAACCGTAAGTACAAAGGAAACTAGAAGCTCTTTTGATGACGTTGATGATTACGATACTCAAGATAACTTCATTCAAGCAGTAAATGCAATTGGTGAAAGAATTGATGACACTTATATTAACTATGAAGTCATGATTGAGGTGATTCATGATGGTAATTATGATGGAAATCCTGATAGTGACTTTTCTACGGCAAAACTTATTACAGTAACGATAAAAACTCCTCTAGATATTGAATATATATTTTCCGTTTATAAGGTTAACTTCTAATGCAAGCGCCATATAAATATAAAGGTTTCACCTTAATTGAAATGGTGACCGTTATTGTTATTTTAGGAATTTTGGCAACCAGTGTTACGTCATTTATCCGTTTTGGTACTCAAGGATACACCGATGCTGTGGATCGTGATGAATTAATTTCAACAGCACGCTTTGTTATTGAACGGCTCAATCGAGAGGTAAGGAATGCTTTACCTAATAGCATTCGAGTTACTAAAGACGATACTATGCAATGCTTGGAATATGTACCTATTGTAAACAGTGTTGTTTATCTTGATATTCCTGTTGCACCTGATGTTGCTAGTAATAGTCTCGATGTTATGATGCTAGAAGCTTTACCTCCAACATCAGTTAACTTTATATCAGTTTATGCTCTTAATAGTGCTGATATCTATAATAGAAAGGCTGGCGTTATAGCCGAATTTAATAATATATCACTTAATGCCGATCCAACTTTGCCATCGATTATAACCCTCTCTACAAGTACTTTGTTTGAAGCTGAATCTCCAACAAGTAGGTTATATTTGATTGATAAGCCTATTGCTTATTGCTTAGTTGGCCGCTCGTTATATAGGTATAATAATTATAGCTACTCTAATGAAAATACACCGATATTTGATGGTGAAAATCGTAGTCTAATGGCCGAGTATTTAGCGAACGATATTGATATAGATGAGGAACAGCCATTTAAGGTCGAACCTGTAACTCTGCGACGTAATGGTATAGCACTAGTGAGACTAATATTTAGTCTCAACTTAGAAGAGATAGTTTTTAGTAACGAAATTCAGGTACCAAATGTTCCATAATAAGCAATATAAAATAGCTAAATTGCCTTGCAATATGCAAGGCAATTTCTATAGTCGAGGGAGTGCGTTAGTTATTGCAATATTTGTTATTATTGTAATGTCGTTACTTGGCGCGGCTTTAGTAAAAATGATGGAATCGAGCCAAGAGAACGTTGTTTACGAAGTGCTTGGTACCAGAGCCTATGCTGCAGCACAAACTGGTGTGCAATGGCAATTAGGCAAGTTATTTCCAATTGGTTCACCAGCTAGAGCGTGTAGTGATGTTAGTCAAATACCGCCGCCAATTGAACTGGCAAAAGGTTTTGAGGGGTGCAGAATTGTTAGCCCGATAAAATGTAGTGATTTCTCACACCAAGGTGTTATTTATTATACAGTTACAAGTACAGGGCAATGTGATCTTGATGGAGAGTCAACCTCTAGAGTTATAGAAGTAGAAGCTCGAAGTATTCAGTAATAGTAATGCTGTAAGTATTTTTTACAGTGATGCACTGTAGTAACATGTCAATATATTTAACTTGCTGTTTTTAAATGTTTTATTTTGATTGGCTTATAACTTGCTTGTGTTGTGATAGATGTGCTGTTTTTCATTAATTGAGGTTTATGATGATCAATTCAACCCTAAAATTTATTTCTGTATTATGCTTCTTCCTAACAAGTAGTGTTTTTGCTGGGTATATTACTACTGATTTAGCGGAAGACACGTATATTACTTACAAAGGATATGATTGGACTTGGGCGTCTTCAGTTAACATAACAAATTATGAAAAAAGTGATTTTTTTACTGGTGAATTGGTAAGTAATACCTTTGAAGATGCAAGTGTTCACTCTGGTTGGATGAGTTTTTCTGCGGGAAGTGAGCTGGATGTTATTTTTCAAGAATTGACTCTTTCAGATTTTTTGGATGGTGATGTAGCAATTCAGTCTTTTGCGTATTGGAATTCATTTTTTGAAGAGGTTGATACTGTTTTCCAAGTTGGCCATGTCGATTTTAATGTTTTGGAATTTGCTCTTCGAAGTGGTGTAAAAGATGACACTGGCTTATTTGAGAATAATGAAACCTTCTATGTTCGTGCTTCTGCTCCTACTGATGTTCCTGAGCCAACAACATTATTCATTTTCGGCGCCGCTTTATTAGGTTTAGGCATTCGTAAAAAGATGACTAAATAGCAAGCAAATTGATTTTCTTAAAAACCCCGCTTTGAGCGGGGTTTTTGCTTTTCGAATATTGATATTGGCACAAGCTAATTCAATTTCTACATGTTCCCCTCTTTCGCGCTAGAATAAGCTATAACATTCAATGACTTTTCAAGTATGATATGATTAGTTAGATTATTGCTATTGTTTTAAGTGTCTAATTTTTGGGGTGAAGATTGTAGTTATGAATTTATCTAAATTTATTGTCGCTTGCGCTGGAATCGCACTCTTATTACTTTCAAATTATTCTTTTTCTGCACAATGTTCAGCGATATTTCCTGATGTAATTGCCACGCATGGTAATGGTGTTGGCAATAGCCAAATTAATTTTGGTTTCAATGCCAGACTTATTAATAATCCTGATACTGAGTTGTCGACTCGTCGCGTAAGCCATAACTCTGGTTCTAATATTAATACTTGCGGTGGTGCAAATTGTACGGCGTCTAATACTTCTGCTGAAACGACAAGCATTAGCTTTGTGCGCGGTGGTGGCACAATTGATGTAAATCCAGGTTTTAATCAAACAATCACATTTGGCACCACTTCAGTTAATAATTACGATCAAGTTAATGCCAGCTCTCAAGCAACATTAAATTTCAGCACTGGCCATAATGTTTATTATTTTGAACGTTTGGCATTGGGATCTGACAATGTATTAAACCTATTGGCGGGTAAAACGTATTATTTCAGACAATTCTCCGTAGGCTCTAACACAAGGGTTAATGTTGTTGGTTCTGGCACCGCAATTGTTTATGTTGATTCAGGTGTGAGTTTTTTGTCATCAAGCAAAATTAATTCACCAGGTGTCAATCAAAGTGGCGATGCCAGCAACCTCGTCATGCATGTGAATGGTAATGTCACGCTGAATAGCCAAAGTACATATTCGGGTGCCTTATACGCAAATGATATTGACTTTAATTCACCGAGTTACTTATTTGGTGTAGCCTCAGGCCGGCGAGTTAATCTTAATTCTAACGCAATTCTAACCTACGACAATAACGTTTTTAATGCCGATTTTGGCGAAGTTTGTGACTCAGCAATAAACCAAGCGACGCCTATAGCAAACTTTAAATTTGATGAAACGGAATATGGTGATGTTTCGGGTGAAGTAATTGATAGTATTGGGACATTTCACAGTCGTGCGAAATTAGCACAACCCGTTGATGGTAAAGTTTGTCGTGCGCTTGATTTAACCACTACAGGTACAAGTGATTACGTAGTTCTCAACGAAGGGCTATTAGATAATAAACGAGAATTTAGTGTTTCTTTATGGGCTAAAACGGCAAAAACAAGTAATCAAAGTTTTCTCTCTGGTGCGACTTCAGGCAGTTTTAATGAATTGATTATGTGGTTTCCACAGCACCGACAATTTACGCCTTATTTGCAAAATGGCTCAAGTGGCAGTTTAACGACGTCTTCTATCGCTGGTGATACATGGCGACATATTGTTTGGACTCATGGCAATAATCAAAGTTGTCTATTTATTGACAAAGTATCGCAAGGTTGCGTAAATCAAACCACCAGCACGCTTGATATTCAAAGTCTGATTTTAGGTCAAGAACAAGATAATGTTGGGGGAGGTTTTTCTTCTTCACAAGCATTCGATGGCTTAATTGATGAGTTAGTGGTTTTTGATGAAATTATTCAGCCAGGACAAATTGAGCAAATTTATGACTACCAAAACCAAGGGTTGGGCCTTAATGGTGAAACTATTGCTTGTCCTGCTATTCCACCACCAGCATTTGTTGCGCCAATAGCTAATTTCAAATTTGATGAAATAGAATATGCTGATGTTGATGGTGAAGTAATTGATAGCGTCGGCACATTTCATAGTCGCGCAAAAGCGTCTCAACCAATTGATGGCAAGGTGTGTCGAGCGATTGATTTATCTGCAACAGGTACCAGTGATTATGTCATGCTTGATAAAGATGTCTTAAGTGGCAAACGTGAGTTTTCAGTGTCAGTTTGGGCTAAAACTGCGAAAACGAGCAACCAAAGTATACTCTCTGGGGCGGTTAATCGAAGTAACAATGAATTGATTATGTGGTTCCCTCGGGATACACGTTTTACGCCGTTTTTACAAAATAGACAAAACGGTACCTTAACCGTTGACTCTATCGCAGGTGACACATGGCAGCACGTAGTTTGGACGCATGGCAAAAACAAAAGTTGTTTATTCATTGATAAAGTTGCTCAGGGTTGTGTTAACCAAACAACCAGTACTTTAGATATAGCGAGTTTAATATTAGGGCAAGAGCAAGACAGTGTTGGTGGACGATTTGATTCATCGCAGGCATTCAATGGTTTGTTAGATGAATTGGTTATTTATGACAATGTTATAGGCCAAGCGCAAATAGATCAAATATACGATTATCAAAATAATGGCTTAGGCTTAGATGGGCAACCACTTGCTTGTGATAATGAAATAATAGCGCAATATTCTATGGAACAAAATTCGTGGAATAATACTGTTGCAGAAGTTATTGATGAAACAGGAAATTATAATGCTAGAGCCAAAAATGGTGCTTTCACCGCAAGTAGTTTGCCTGCATTAGTGGGGAATCCTGGCACATGTAGGTACGGGACTTTTGATGGCAATAATGACTATGTTGAATTGCCAAGCAATTTTGAAAACTTACAAGATAGCTTCACTGTTACTGCTTGGATCAACCCCAAGAATTTAGATAGTGGCTCGCGTATTTTCGCTGATGATGAAAGAAACCAAGGCGGTTATGCGCTTAGTTTAAGCGACCAAAACAATGGTAATGGCCATTTGCGATTTTATTCTCGTAGTGTTCGTCCTGTGTCGCTAGACAGTCCACGTAACACTATCTCAGCGAATACTTGGCACTTTGTCGCTATGGTTCATAATAAAGCAAATAAAACTCGACAAATTTATGCGATTGAGCAATCTGATACTAGCAGCAACTATTTGCGCGCAAGTGGCACTTATTCTGGTAATTGGGGAACTGATTCTGGGCCTGCAACCATTGGCGGTGAAACTGATAATGGTGAGTCAAATAATCGATTTGCCGGAAATATTGATGAAGTACATGTTTTTAAAGGCGCGTTAAGTGCTGCAGAAATTGAAAAAGTTCGCAAAAAAACACACCCTTGCGCCGAACCTGTAATACATCATTATGAAATAGTACATGATGGCAATGGCTTAACGTGTGCTGCAGAGCCAATTACAATTAAAGCATGTACCAATAGTGATTGCTCAAGTTTGAGTACTGAGTCAGTTAGTTTAGATTTTCAAGTAAATGGAGTGACTAAAGCGCCAGTTACATTCACCGGCAGTACTGATCTAAATAATCCTACATTTAGTTTTAATCATACCACCGCTGAAACTGTTGCTTTGTCTATTGCTAATGCTACGGTTAATGCCAGCAATGTGTTTGAGTGTTCTGGGGTTGGTAGTAATTGTGATATGACATTTGATAACGCGGGCTTTCTCTTGGATATAAACTCCGGCCTTAATGCAATGTCATGTGCTGAAACAAGTTTTGTTATTAGAGCCGTAAAAGAAAGTGATAGTGGGGTTAGCTGTGCCCCCGCTTTTACAGGGAGTCAGTCGATTAATTTTGTTTTTGATCGAGTTAGCCCGACCACGCAGAATGCGAGCGATAAATCGACAGTGCCTACCTTAGCGGGAGCCGATATGGAACCAGCAGGTGAGATTACTAATAGAAGCATTACTTTTGATAATAACGGTGAGGCAGTTTTGCCGATTCAATATAATGAAGCTGGTCAGATAAGTTTGGAAGTCAGTGAAAAAACCTTCTCTGGTGTGTCAGCAACGACGTTACAAAAAGCTTTTCAGCCGACTTATCTGAAAGTCTCTACATTACTAACCTCTTCTGACCATACGGGCAGCGTTACAAAGAAAGCTGGAGAGAATTTTGAGGTGAATGTAACTGGCCATTGTTCGGCTTCTGCTGTTGCTCTTCAAAATAAGCATGTAATAAATTACCAACCACAATCAAGTACAGCTATAGAATTATCTGTACAACAGCAAGCACCAACAAATAGCTTTGGAAAGCTGAAAACGACCAATTCTGATGAAATTAATGCAACTGATAATTCAACAATTTCATGGGCGAAAATAAATGAATCGAATTTAACATTTAATGCTAAATATAGCGAAGTTGGCATTATTGGAATAGCAGCTCAAGATACCAGCTATTTTGATGGAGAAATCAATTATAATGAAAGTGAACAAGGGTATACGACTGTAGGGCGGTTTATACCTTATGAATTTAAGATTGATGAGGACTCTTTTGTTGATGGTATTCTTCGTAATCAAAATGGTAGTGATTTCGCGTATACTGGTGAGCTTCAATCAACATTAGCGACGGAAACTGTTGGGGCAATATCCTATGCGACAGATATGCAACCAGAGTACTCTTTTTCTGCAATAAATAAAGCTGGAGGTATTACTGGAAATTATACTGGCGATTTTATGATGCTTGATAAAAGCAGTTTTACAATAATATCGCCAATAAAAGACCTGGGTCGTATAGATAAAGCTATAGACACCGATTTAACTGCTAACTTAATCATAGAGAATAATAATATTACTGAAGAAAATGGTGTGATTACCTTTAAGTTTAGTAATGAAATTAATAGCAGAGATAATTATGCCTATACCCGTAATTCAGCATCTTTAATAAGTAATTATCCGGCAAGCATTGCTTTACAGGTAAAGTCAATCATTGATGGAGATTTAGTAAATGCAGTGGATCCAGAGCCTGATGAGCTTATTTCTCCTGGCTTATTTACTTTAAATCCAAGTGGCGTTGAAATACGCTTTGGCCGTTGGAATATTGAAAGTACTTATGGTCCAGAAACAAGTGATTTACCCCTACCTATGAGTGTTCAGTATTGGGACGGTAATCAGTTTGTGATTAATACTTTAGATAATGTGACGCCATATGATGGCAGTGATTCCGATAATTATGAAAAAGATAATGATGGTTTATCACCTAAACTAAACACTGGGGTTGTTAGTGTTTCTGATGCTGGCCCAAGTTTTTCGTCAGGTCTAGGTCAATTGTTGTTATCTAAGCCAAGTGATGGCTCACAAGGGCAAATTCGAATCATATACAGTGATGTTCCATCTTGGTTAAAGTTTAACTGGGATACTGTAGACGACGGAAGTGATGGTAATATTTTTGATGATAACCCATCAGGGGTTGCAACTTTCGGCCTCTATCGCGGCAACGACCGAATTATCTCTTGGCGTGAAGTAACGAACTAGGTAGTAGCTCCTATTCTTAATGGATAATATTAACCTTCACTTGGTTGATATTATCCAATTTTGAGTCTTTCACTAAAAATTCTTAAATTTTCGTTATATTTCTATCATTCTAACAACACAAACGTTAAAGTCTGCGGTATGATAGCCAGTTAATAACACTATTTTATGCGCAAGCGAACGCTAACTTGCCTATCGATAACCCTATATTTTGGCAATTTGTTGCCTAGGTGATGTTTAAAGGACATTTCGACAATATGTTTAAGAAATTACGCGGCATGTTTTCTAACGATTTATCAATCGACTTAGGAACAGCAAATACCCTGATTTATGTAAAAGACCAAGGCATTGTATTAAACGAGCCTTCTGTTGTAGCTATTCGTCAAGATCGCGCCGGTGGCTCTAAAAGTGTTGCTGCCGTAGGTGCTGCTGCAAAACAAATGTTGGGTCGTACACCGGGCAATATTGAAGCGATTCGTCCGATGAAAGACGGTGTAATTGCTAACTTTTTTGTTACCGAAAAAATGCTGCAATATTTCATTAAACAAGTGCACAGCAATAACTTTTTACGTCCAAGCCCACGTGTTTTAGTGTGTGTGCCTTGTGGTTCTACACAAGTTGAACGTCGTGCCATTCGTGAATCAGCGCTAGGTGCTGGTGCACGTGAGGTTTATCTAATTGACGAACCAATGGCTGCAGCAATAGGTGCTGGCATGCCAGTATCAGAAGCAACCGGGTCAATGGTGGTTGATATTGGTGGTGGTACGACAGAAGTTGGTATTATTTCATTAAATGGTGTGGTTTATTCTTCATCTGTGCGCATTGGTGGTGATAAGTTCGATGATGCCATTATTAACTATGTTCGTCGTAACTTTGGTAGCTTAATTGGTGAAGCAACAGCTGAGCGCATTAAGCATGAGATTGGTTCTGCCTATCCAGGTGAAGAGTTGGTTGAAATTGAAGTACGTGGCCGAAACTTAGCCGAAGGTGTTCCACGTAGCTTTACCTTAAATTCCAATGAAATCTTAGAAGCATTACAAGAGCCATTAACCGGCATTGTAAGTGCAATTATGGTTGCACTTGAGCAGTCTCCTCCGGAACTCGCTTCTGATATTTCAGAACGTGGTATGATACTAACGGGCGGTGGCGCACTATTAAAAGATTTAGACCGCTTATTAATGGAAGAGACAGGTATTCCTGTTGTTGTTGCTGATGACCCATTAACTTGTGTTGCTCGTGGTGGCGGTAAAGCCATTGAAATGATTGATATGCACGGCGGCGATCTATTTTCGTACGAATAAGTATTATTCATAAATGAATCCAATTTTTAAACATGGACCTTCCCCACAGCACCGACTTGTTTTGGTGCTGTTTTGTTCTGCATCATTAATATTTTTCGACCATAAAATGAATAGTTTCGAGTCTGCTCGTGGCTTTTTGCAGTCTATGGTTAGTCCGCTTCAATATTTGGCTACTGCACCTAAGCAGATGATGAATTGGGCGGCAGAAAATATTGTTACCCGTCGGCAGTTAATTGCTGATAACGAGCAGTATAAAATTAATGAATTAGCGTTTCATGAACAGGCCTTACAACTAGAAATTGTCAAAAAAGAAAATGAGCGTTTACGAGCATTACTTGCTTCGCCGTTACGTGGTGATGCTAAAAAAATGGTTGCTGAAATTCTTAGTGTTGATAGTGATCCTTATACACATCAAGTGGTGATTAATCGTGGTGCTAATGATGGTGTATTTGAAGGTCAAGCGGTTATTGACGATGACGGTATTGTTGGTCAAGTACTTCATGTAGGTACCACGAGTAGTCGTGTGTTGTTAATCACAGACGTTACTCATGCAATTCCAGTGAGAATAAGCCGAAATGGTGTGCGTTTAATTGCAAGTGGTGTCGGTGTTATTGACAGTTTAACCCATAATCATGTTCCTCACAGCACAGATATTCGTGTCGATGATATGTTGGTTACTTCAGGCTTAGGCGGAAAATTCCCCGAAGGCTACCCTGTTGCCAAGGTTTCTTCAGTTGTACAGAATGAGTCGCATGCTTTTGCTCGTATTCAAAGCCAACCTGTAGCAAAAATTGACCGACTGCGTTACGTGTTATTGCTCTGGCCTGAGCAAGATGAAGCATTTGCCAGTAAAAACTTAGTCGATGCACCAGTTAGTGAAGGTAAAAGTGAATGAGCCTTTCTAGTTATTTAATTATTTTATTAACGTTTTTAGTGGCACTTATGGCGAGCATTATGCCGTTACCATTGAGTGTTGACGCATTTCGCCCTGATTGGGTGTTAGTAGTCTTACTTTATTGGTGTTTGGCATTACCAACGAGAGTCAATGTAATCACAGCATGGGTAATGGGCTTTATACTTGATGTTTTACTTGGTTCAACGTTAGGTGTTCATGCTGGTGCTATGGCTATTTCGGTTTATATTGTTGCTGGAAACTTTCAGAAAATTCGTAACTTTTCAGTATGGCAACAAGCGATGATCGTTGGTGTGCTGTCGGCGCTTTATCATTTAATTGTGTTTTGGCTGCAACGTTTTTTAACGGATGCGATTTTTCTGCCGAGTTATTTATACCCAGTACTCACTACAATTGTCTTGTGGCCGTGGGCTTTTTTGTTGTTACGAAAAATAAGACGAAACTTTCGAATCAAATAGCATGTCTAATACCTTAATACTGGCGTCACAGTCGCCACGTCGTAAAGAGTTGTTGTCGCAACTAGGATTTCAATTTCAATGTTGCCCAGCAGATATTGATGAAAGCATTATCGAGAATGAGATGGCGGAGCAATATGTCGCACGTTTGGCACTAGAAAAAGCCAATGCCGTTGCGCAGCGTTGTAATGAAAACGATGCAGTGGTTTTAGGCTCAGATACTAGCGTGGTATTTCAAGAACATATTTTGGGTAAACCTGAGTCGTTAGAAGATTGCCTCGCTATACTGAGTATGTTGTCAGATAAATCACATCAAGTCTTAACTGCCGTTGCGGTTGTGCAAGGTAAACGATGTAAAGTTGACGTTGTAAGCACAGAGGTTAAGTTTAAGAAATTATCAACGAATGAAATTATTCGTTATTGGCACACCGGCGAACCTCAAGATAAAGCTGGCGCATATGGAATTCAGGGTATTGCCGGACAATTTGTGAAACAAATTCAAGGTAGTTATTCTGCTGTGGTCGGGTTACCTTTGTATGAAACAGCCCAATTACTATCTTCTTTTGGTGTGAGTTCGGCACTAACACAAGAATAATCAACAGTTATAAATAGGACTTCAAATGAGCGGTGAGTTACTGATCAATGTTACGCCGAGTGAAACACGAGTGGCACTTATTGAAAATGGTTCGTTGCAAGAAGTTCATGTTGAACGAGAAGCTCGTCGCGGTTTAGTTGGAAATATTTATTTAGGTAAAATTATTCGCGTGCTGCCCGGTATGCAGGCAGCCTTTGTTGATATTAATTTGGGTAAAGCTGCATTCTTACATGCCTCAGATATCAACTCGAAGCTTATTCTTAAAGAAGAAAACAATAATAGCGATCACGTGCCTGACATCCGTAGCTTAGTGCATGAAGGCCAATACATTGTTGTACAGGTGGTGAAAGACCCTATTGGCACTAAAGGCGCTAGATTAACCACTGATATTACCGTTGCTGCCCGCTTTTTAGTGTTAATGCCAAATGCCAGCCATGCAGGAATCTCACAACGTATTGACGACCCTGCAGAACGTAACCGTTTGAAGTCAATCGTTACGCCATATTGTGGTGATGATCATGGCTTTATTGTTCGCACTGCTGCAGAAGGCGCAGGTAAAGAAGAGCTAGAGCATGATGCCGAGTTTCTCCGTCGTGTTTGGACAAAAGTTATTGAGCGAAAAGAACGTAAGCAAACCAAAGACCCTATTTATCAAGATTTATCATTAGCTTTTAGGATGTTACGTGACTTTGTTGGCGTGTCATTAGAGCGTATTCGTGTCGATTCCAAACTAACCTATGAGCAATTAGTCGAATTTACTACTGAATTTGTACCTAATTTAACGCCTGTACTTGAGTCATATCCTGGTGAGCGACCAATATTTGATTTGTTCGATGTTGAAAGTGAAATACAGCGCTCCTTGCATCGAAAAATAGAACTTAAATCTGGCGGCTATTTGATCATAGATCAAACCGAAGCCATGACCACCATAGATATAAATACTGGTGCCTTTGTTGGCCATCGTAATTTAGAAGAAACTATATTTAATACCAATATTGAAGCGACATTGGCTATTGCACGACAATTAAGGTTACGAAATCTTGGTGGTATTATTATTGTTGATTTTATTGATATGAATAATAAAGATCATCAACGTCGTGTTTTACATAGCTTAGATGTAGCAATGTCGCGAGATAATGTTAAATACAGCTTATCTGATTTTTCCGCACTTGGTTTAGTGGAAATGACTCGCAAACGCACGAGAGAAAGCTTAGAGCATATTTTATGTGGTGAGTGTGAAGTGTGCCATGGTCGCGGCTATGTTAAAACGGTTGAGACTGTTTGCTTTGAAATATTACGAGAAATTGTTCGGGTAAATCGTGCTTACGATGCCGATAAGTTTATTGTTTATGCTTCATCATCGGTTAGCGAGTCATTAATTAATGATGAGTATCATAATCTTGCTGAACTAGAGGTGTTTATTGGCAAGCAAATTAAGATACAAACTGAAAACATGTATAATCAAGAGCAGTTTGACGTAGTAATGATGTAGCTACAGTTTTCATTGCTAACGGAGATAATTAAGGTTTGACGAAAAAATAATGAGTGTTTCAGCAGTACTAAATAGATGGTTAAAGCGTCTGTATAAACTTCTAGCAATTGTGCTAGTGGTTTTTGCTGTGCTTATTAGTACTTTGCGCTTATTTTTGCCTTACGCTCATAATTACCGAGAAAATGTTGAGAATTATCTAAATACTACTTACAACACCAACATTGCTATAGGCTCATTTACTATGGGCTGGCAAAAGTCTGGTCCAAGTTTGATTGTGCAGCAGGTAGAGTTGTTATCAAGTGCTGACGCAAAAGTCTATATTGACAGTTTAGAAGTGGAAGTTGATTTTTGGGGCAGTATTCGCGCTCAAAAATTAGTGACGCAAGACTTCGCTATAGTCGGTGCAGAGTTAGAATTTGAACAAACGCTAACAAAAGCTGATGAAAATCCAGCTGAGCAAACAAGTGCTAATACTCAAGATGAAAATCGCGCTTTCATCGATAATTTATCGTCGATTTTACTTGAGCAAATATCACGTTTTTCTATTCGAGATAGTCATGTTTTATATCGTACTATAGCAGGTGTGCGAGCGTTTACTATCAATGATATGTCATGGCTTAACGCTGATGAAAACCATAGAGCTTACGGTACTGTGATAGTGGATGGTTTAAGTTCGAATAACTTAAAAGTACTACTCGACTTTCACGGCAATACTTTTGATAACCTTACCGGACAAGCATACCTTGAAGCAAATGAGCTCAATATTACACCTTGGCTTGGGCGGGTATTAGCTATTGATGACGAAAATACGCATTCTTCAATAAATTTTAAAACTTGGCTTAATGTTAACGCGGGAAAACCAGAATTTATTCAATTTGCTTTAGGGCATAATGAAATTAGCTGGCAGCACGATAATAGCGAACAAACCTTTGAAATAGATGGCGGTGATATTCAAATCAATACCATTGATGAGCTAGTTTATAACGTAACAACATCACCGATAACTATTAAACGTAATGGCCAGCAAACAGACCAAATTACTTTACTAGCAAATGTTAATAGAGAAAATGTAAATGGCTACTTAAGCGGCTTTGAATTGGCGAGTCTTCAGGGCGTTTTTCCTTTGCTTTCTAACGATCACGGATTAGAAGGTTTATTGGCAGAGCTTGCGCCAACGGGGCGAGTTGAAAATATATACTTTGAAAATAGTCATGGTGATATTGCGATTTCAGCCAATTTTAACAATATAGATAGCCATTTTAGTAACGGCATTCCTGGGATTGACAACGTCAGTGGTGAACTCATATATCAAGGGGATAAGTTACACATCGCTTTAAATGCTCATGACGGCGCGCTTGATTTTGACAAGCATTTCAAACTGCCAATTCAATATAGCCAATTAAGCACTGATATCTATGCACAGTTTTCTGACGATAGTTGGCAGTTTTCTGCTGAAAATGTTGAATTTTCCTCATCTGAAATTACCTTAACCGCCGATGTTCAAGTTAATAGCGAGGCTGAAAAACCGGTAACTATGGCGCTATTGGCGAGTGTTAGTGACGGTGACGCGAAATTTGCTGAGCATTATTATCCGCATTTACTAATGGGTGATGATCTTGTTGATTACCTCAATGGCGCGATTGTTGATGGTAAAGTTGAGCAAGCACTAGTGTTATTTAATGGCCCACTGCAAAGCTTTCCATTTAATAATCATGAGGGGATTTTTGTCGTTGATGCTGAATTGTCGCAAAGCACCTTTATTTTTGATCCTGAATGGCCAGCAATTGACAACTTTGCTGCTAACCTAAATTTTACCAATAACAGCATGTTGATTACGGGCCGAGGTGGCTCATTATCAGGTGTAGATGTCACTGGCGTTGAAGCTGCAATAGTCGATTTGTCAGATGAGCAAATATTAACGGTTGATGCTAATTTTTCTAATACTGACCCTAAGTTAGTTGCGGCATTAATGGATGCTAGCCCAATGCAAAGCTCAGTTGGTGCCACACTTGAACAAGTGGTTGTAGATGGGGATATTAGCGGTGACTTTTCTTTAATATTGCCATTAAACGACACTGACGCTGTTGTTGCAAAAGGACAAGTTAACTTTCACGACAACAAAGTAGCCTTGCAGGCGCCAAGAATGGACTTTGTTCAGGTTAATGGCATGTTGGAATATCATAATGACATTATCAAAGCTGACAACGTAAACCTAAATTGGCGTGGTTTACCTTTGGCGCTTAATGTTTTAGCAGAGCAAAAAACTGAACATTACCTTGTTGCTATTGAAACACTGGCTCAATGGCAAGAGCAACAATGGCAAGCACAAGTTCCAGCAGATTTGATCAAATATGCAAATGGCGAATTAAACTGGCAAGGGCAATTAGCACTTAAGATCAGCGACAATGATTTTAGTTATGATTATCAGGTTAGTTCGGATTTAAACAATATCAATTTATCGTTACCTGAGCCTTTTAGTAAATCGGCTACAGATAATATTGCGGTGAGTATTCACGCCTTTGGCGATGATGCTAATAGTACCATTACCGCTGAAATTGCAAATAATGTCGATTTTTATGGTTTGCTTGACCATCAGCAAACTAGCTTCTCGTTGGCCCATTTAGTTTTAGGTAAACAACAATTGTGGTTACCAACTAAAGGCTTTCATATCACTGCCGATTTGGCGTCAGCTGACTATGATCAATGGCAACCTTTGGTATTAGACATATTAGCTGCTACTGAGACTGAGCCTGTTGATAGCAAAGCATTACAAACAGATAACAATAGCACTATTGAGACGTCTGCTCAGCTACTATTGTCAGCGCCAAATAAAATTAATGGCCGTATAGGTAATTTATTAGTTTATGGTCAGAATTTTACTGATCTTGATTTTGATATTACACCAGAAACAAATTGGTGGTTATTAAATGTAAATGCTAAAGAGGCTAGAGCCAGTGCTAAGTTTTATCCAGATTGGCACCAGCAAGGTATCGATGTTGATATCGACTTTTTACAGTTAGCAGAGCAACAGCAATCAACCGTGATTGAAAAAGACAACAGTGGGGTTGCCCCTGTATCGAGCGCTGATATTGGTGAAAGAGCTGTTGGGATTAATAGCGAAGGTTCGTCTGCGGAAAGTACGGAGAGTGTCGTTCCAACGGTCAATATTGCCAGTAAAGATGAAGTATTAGCCATTGACCAACAACTCAATAATGAGATATTTACTAATATGCCCGCGATGAAAGTGAATTGCGCTAGTTGTAAGTATGGCTTGTATGATTTTGGTGAAGTATCTTTCACCGTTGAACGAGAAAGTGAAGATACGCTGTTACTGAATAAGTTTACTGCTAAACGCGGTAAAACTAATATGGCCTTTGATGCCAGGTGGCAAAAAAATGAAACTGACTCGCTTACTAAAATTGTTGGTAATTTAAATGCTGATAATGTTGCCAGAGAAGTGGAAAATATTGGTTACGCTTCAAGCATCAAAGATAGTGGTGTTGCTATTAAATATGATGTTAGCTGGCAAGGCGGACCTCATGATTTTGCATTAGCAAGGTTCGATGGTGATCTTTCCGCTAAGTTTGATGATGGTTATTTAGCCGATGTCGACGATAAAGGCGTTCGCATTTTATCGCTGTTAAGCTTGCAATCTTTAGTGCGAAAGTTGAGCTTTGATTTTAGAGATATTTTTAGTGATGGTATGTTTTACCGAGAGCTAAAAGGTAGTTTTACCGTAAAAGATGGCGTTGCATATACCGACAGTGTTCGCATGAAAGGCACTGCAGGTGACTTAACCATTATTGGTAATACTAACTTAAATAATGGTGACCTCGACTATCGTATGTCATATAAGCCAAATTTAACCTCAAGTTTGCCTGTGCTTGCTTGGATCGCTACCTTGAATCCAGTTACATTTTTAGCGGGTGTTGCACTTGATGAAGTGATTACATCATCTGTTATTGCTGAAATTAAATTTGAAGTGACTGGTAATTTAGATGACCCACAATTTAAGCAAGTGAGTAAGAAAACACAAAATATTAGCGTTGGGCAATCAACGCCGCCGACCGTTGTTGATAATGCTCCAGATGAAAATTCGCCCACGGTTATTGAACAGCCAGAGCCAACTTTGCTGCCAAAAGACAACATTGATGGATAAGTCTGATGTTAACTAAAATGATGCCGTTATGCGCTGTGCAGATGTGCTCAAGTACAGATGTAGAGGAAAACCTTTCAGAAATTGAAAAACAGCTTTTAACGTTAGCTTATGAACCCCAGCAACTTGTGGTTTTGCCTGAGTGTTGCATGTTTTTCGGTGGAAAAGACACAGCCCAATTGTCATTAGCTAAAAAGCAAAAAGAGACGAAATCTCTGACCAGAAAATTATCGGCATTAGCTGTTAAATTCAATGTTTTTTTAGTTGCTGGCAGTATTCCTGTGTTATCAAAAGTTGCGGAGAAATTTACTAATACATGTATCGTGTTTTCACCAAATGGTGAGCAATTAGCTAGTTATGATAAGTTGCACTTATTTGATGTTGCCGTTGCTGATAACGCTAAAAATTATTGTGAGTCTCGCTATGCTTTAGCAGGCGAACAAACAACAGTTGTTGACATTGCTGGCGTTAAGGTTGGTTTGTCTATTTGTTATGACCTTCGTTTTCCTGAACTATTTAGGCAGTTAACGCAGCAGGGGGCAAAAGTTATTACTGTACCTAGTGCTTTTACCCGTGTAACGGGAGCTGCGCATTGGTTAACCTTGTTGCGAGCACGTGCGATTGAAAACCAAGTATATATTATTGCGGCCGGACAAGAAGGTGTGCATTTGAACAGCCGAGAAACATGGGGTCACAGTGTTATTATTAACCCTTGGGGTGAAATAATTGCGCAGCGCGATACTGGAAAAGGTATTATCTGTGCAGACTACAATGAACAAGAATTACTTAAGGTGCGCAATGCTATGCCTGTTGCTGCACACAATCGTTTTAATAATAAGTTGATGTCGTATGAATAATGTTGAGCAAGAGCTCTTAGCCAATAGTGAAATTGATCAAAGCACCTTAAAAAGTACCTTAGATAGTATTTATCAGCGTAATGTTGATTTAGCTGACTTATATTTTCAAGCCAGTAGCCATGAATCTTGGATGCTTGAAGATGGCATAGTAAAAGAAGGCTCATATAATATTGAGCGTGGTGTTGGTGTACGCGCAATCTCTGGTGAAAAAACCGGTTTTTCTTATTCTGATGACATATCACCATCAGCATTAAAAAAGGCTGCCGATGCTGCTAAAGGTATAGCGAATGCTGAAAAATCAGCTAGTGTGCAAGTTTTTGGTAGTAAGAGCTTACAAGTTAATAAAGAGCAATATAAAGCACTTGATCCATTAGCAAGTTTGCCGCAAGAGCAAAAAATTACCTTGCTTCATGAAGTTGAGGCGCACGCTCGTAGTGTTGATAAGCGCGTAAAACAAGTGATAGTTAATCTTTCAGGTGTTTATGAGAAGATTTTAGTAGCGGCAAGTGATGGTACTTATGCGACTGATATACGCCCTCTAGTTCGACTTAATTGTTCAGTATTGGTTGAAGAAAATGGCAAGCGAGAGCGAGCCAGTGCTGGTGGTGGTGCGCGTACTGATTATAGTTACTTTTTTGAACTTGAACACAACAAACCGCGCTATTTAACTTATGCGGAAGAAGCGGTTCGGCAAGCGTTAGTGAATTTAGTTGCCATTGATTCGCCAGCAGGTTTATTGCCGGTTGTACTTGGTGCAGGTTGGCCAGGCGTATTATTACATGAGGCAGTTGGTCATGGCTTAGAAGGTGATTTTAACCGTAAAGGTTCATCGGCATTTTCAGGCCGTGTAGGCCAACAAGTGGCGTCAGAGCTATGCACTATTGTTGATGACGGAACTATGGAAAATCGTCGAGGTTCATTAAGTATTGATGATGAAGGCACGCCAGGTCAATACAACGTCTTAATTGAAAAGGGTATTCTTAAAGGCTACATGCAAGATAAGCATAATGCTGGTCTGATGGACGTAAAGCCAACAGGTAATGGTCGACGTGAATCATATGCACATTTACCTATGCCACGTATGACTAATACTTATATGTTAGCAGGCGAACATAAACCTGAAGATATTATTAAGTCGGTTAAAAAAGGTATTTACGCACCTAATTTTGCAGGTGGGCAAGTGGATATTACTTCTGGAAAGTTTGTTTTTACTAGTTCAGAAGCTTACTTAATTGAAAATGGCGAAATTACCTCGCCAATTAAGGGAGCGACTTTGATAGGTAGTGGTCCGGAGGCAATGCAAAAAGTCAGCATGGTTGGTAATGATTTAAAACTTGATGCTGGTGTTGGTGTTTGTGGTAAAGATGGCCAAAGTGTGCCGGTTGGTGTTGGGCAACCGACCTTAAAAATTGATGAAATGACCGTTGGTGGTACACAGTAGCTAAAACCTAGAACATTAAATAATAAAAAAGCCCGTTAGGGCTTTTTTATTATTTAATGTTCTATAAACTGAAGTACTATTTTAGTCGAATACCGTTCGCTTCAATGGTTATTTTCCCTTTTTTTAGTAAATTGCCTACTGTAGCTTTAAAGGTTTTCTTACTTACGCCCAGAGTGCGTTTGATTAATTCAGGATCACTTTTATCGTGTAATGGACTAAAGCCATCATGCTCTGCAATATGTGCCAATAATTTATCGCTAAAGTCTTTTACCTTGCCTTCACCTGGACGAGTAAGTGACAAGTCAATTCGGCCATCTTCACGCACTTGTTTTATATAGCCTGTTATTTTTTTGCCAATGCGTAATGGTTTAAATATTTCATTATCGTAAAGTAGACCCCAGTGTAGGTCGTTAATAATAGCCTTAAAACCTAAGTCAGTTTTCGTACCTATGGTAAGTTTTACCTTATCCCATCGTTGATATTCAGCAGGCCAAATATCGATGAATTTATCGAGCTTGCTTGAAGCAACCAAACGATTGGTTTTTAAATCTAAAAATATTCGTACTAAATAATACTTACCAACTTCCATTTCATTGTGTTGCTGGTTGTATGGAACTAGTAAATCTTTCGGTAAGCCCCAGTCTAAAAATGCACCCATTTTATTTACTTGCACAACTTTTAGAGAAGCAAACTGATCAACTTCCGCGAGTGGTTTTTCAGTTGTCGCAACAATGCGATCAGCAGTATCTAAATAAATAAATACTTTAATTTCACCGCCAACTTGGCAATGTTCAGGTACTAAGCGATTAGGTAGTAGTATTTCACCTAACTCATTTGCATTTAAATAGGCGCCATTGTCATTTATTGCGACAACAGGAAGGGTATTGTATTTGCCGATGCTTGCCATGTGGTTTCTTGGGTCAGTTAACTTGCGGCTATAATAACCGATTTACGGGCGAGTTAACTATAATTTTCCATACTAAGGCTAGGTTTTCTTGCCGTGATGCTATTTCGCTTGGCTATTTAATTTGGTCTGAATGTATTCGCTGTGACGTAAATGCAATAAGTCAGCGATTTTTCGAATAATATGCTCTTCAATACTAGCTAATTCGCCGTCGGCATAAGCAACTTGCCATAATAGTTCTAGCATTTTAATTCGCTGAACAAGGCTATAATTTTCATTGATTTTTGAAGTGAACTGATAAAAGTCGGTAGCATTTTCACATAACAATAATGCGTGCTTAACAATTTCTTGCACTTCTTGTTCAGTTAGCTGAAAGTGACTAGAAATAATATCATTGAGCTTTTCTTGCTCTGACTTGTCAAGCTGGCCGTCAGCAAGCATAACTTCACATAACAACACACTGCAGGCTATTTCTAAGCTTATTTCTTCTGCCGGGTTATTTTCTGTTTCCGATAGTGACTGAAAAAATGCACTAATTTTAGACAACATACGCGCTCCTCTTTTAGATACTTTAATATAAGCTATTTGCTTTTAGGTACAAGTGCTTATGTGGTTTATTTCATAACAAAATGTAACGGTACGCTTTGATACTAATACTTAGCCTATTTGCTATTTAACCTTTTAGTGATTAGTATATTTAAAAACAAATGACAGCGCTGTCTTGTTGGCTTGTTAAGTCATAATCTACTCATCAAATAAAGCTACTGTTTTAAGTTAATTGAGGAATTAAAACGAAATGGAGAGAAAAGAGGCATCAGCTATGCCACTGGCGCAAAGTAATCAGGCTATCCAACCACAAAGAATTTTATCAGTCGATGCATTACGAGGCTTTGACATGATTTGGATCCTTGGTGCAGAAGGAATTTTCGCAGCATTATTTCTTATTACCGGTTGGCCGTGGCTACAGTCATTATCGTTACAAATGCAACATTCTAGTTGGCATGGCATAACAGCATATGATGCTATTTTTCCACTATTTATATTTCTTGCCGGCGTAAGTTTAGGGATTGCCGCAAAACCAATAAATCACTACTCGTCAGAAAAAAGAAAGACATTAATTAATAACAGTATTAAACGTTTATTGTTGCTGTGTTTACTGGGCGTAGTGTACAACCATGGTTGGGGAGCGGGCATTCCAATGCAATTGGAAGATATACGCTTTGCTAGCGTATTAGGGCGTATTGGTATTGCATGGTTTGTTGCTGCGATGTTGTGTTGGTATGTTAGTGAAAAAGGACAATGGCTTATTGCAGTAGGCATTTTAATTGGTTACTGGTTGCTGCTCGCTTCTATTGATATTTCAGGTTATGGAGCTGGCGACTATAGCGCCAATGGCGCTTTAAATGTTTGGTTTGATGACGTGTTTCTCCCCGGTGTAAGTTATCAAAATTTGGCAATTGACCCTGAAGGTGTCTTATCGAATTTAGGTTCGATTGTTAATGCCCTAGCAGGTGTTTTTGTTGGCCGTTTGATGATGCGTTTCAAGCTTGAACCGTTTACTTTGATAATAAGGCTACTCATATTCGCATTTATATCTCTGGCTATCGGATTTAGCTGGAATATTATTCTGCCAATTAATAAGACCTTATGGACTAGCTCTTTCGTTTTGGTAACCGTAGGTTACAGCTGTTTACTCTTAGTGATCTTTTATTATCTTTTTGATGTATTGAAGCTAACAAGGTTTGCGAAATTTTGGGCTGTTATTGGCTGTAATTCAATTCTAATTTACCTGGCATCAAGCATTATTAGTTGGCAATACATTAGTGAAAGCTTGTTTGGTGGTGTTATTGCGTTGTTTAGTGAAAATTGGCGAGTACTAGTTGGTATTATTTTTATGCTATTTACACAATGGCTTTTACTTTATTGGTTATATCGACGAAAGATATTTATAAAAGTTTAACTATTTGGTGAAAACCACTAACTTGTTATAAAAGTCACATTTATTTTGTGGCTTTTTTAATTTATAGGTTAAATATTTTTTTATTAACTTATTGTAATTTAACGCTTTTAAATTAATTGAAGCCATTTCCACAAAAGCGGCGTGGATTTTGTAACAAGCATTTACATCTTTGTTAGTTTTTGTAGCCAGTGATTTCGGTATCCTGTATGCAATTATACTAATTATTATAAAATTTATACTTTGCGAGGACGTTACAGTGACACGGAAAAAACAGATATTCATACCTATTGTCATTTTAATTGCAGGCTTTTTAATGTTTATGCTTTTTTCAAGCATGAAGAAACCACCTGAAGAAAAAGAAGAAGTTGATAATACACCTATTGTGGCTGTTGAACCGATTTCAGTTATGCCAATGACATTACAAGTTGAGTCTTACGGTGTTGTTAAACCTAAGTATGAAACTGAAATCGTCGCACAAGTTAATGGCCAAATTGTTGAGTTGTCGGATACTTTTGTACGCGGTGGTTTTGTTAAAAAGGGGCAATTATTAGCACGTATTGACCCTAATGATTATGAAGCAGCATTAATTGATGCTGAAGCGAATATGGCGTCTGCGAGAGCAGCTCTAGAAACAGAACGAGCACAAGGTCGAGTAGCTGAACAAGAATGGAAACGTATTACTAACACTTCTCCAACTGAATTAAGTTTGCGTAAACCTCAATTAGCACAAGAGCTTGCCCGTGTAAAAGCAGCACAAGCATCTGTGTTAAGAGCTAAGCGTAATTTAGAGCGCACAGAGCTTAGAGCACCTTATGACGCAATGATTGAAAGCCGAAATGTTGGCTTAGGTTCTTTTGTTGCTATGGGCAGCATGGTTGGTAAATTATTAAGTACATCAATTGCAGAAGTGCGTTTACCAGTTGCTGATAACCAACTTGAATTTTTGGTAGCGCAAGGTGAAGGCGCAGAGGTTAATCTAATTGGTACTTTTGCTGGTCGTGAAATGGTTTGGCCTGCAAAGATAGCAAGAAGTGAAGGGGTAATTGATAACAAGAGCAGAATGAGTTATCTAGTTGCTGAAATTCATGACCCATACGCATTGGTTGAACGTAAAGATGAGACACCTGTTCGTTTTGGTTCTTATGTTACTGCAAAAATCTTAGGGTTAGAAATTGCTCAAGCAACAAGTATTCCTCGCCATTTAGTTGATAATAATCGAGTTGCAATAATGGACAGTGAGTCTAAATTGCATTATGCAGAAATTGATATCGTTCGCCAAGACGGTCGAAATGTTATTGTGTCGAATGGTCTAGCTAATGGCGATCAACTGATTGTTTCTGCACTTGATTACCCTATTGATGGCATGAAACTAGCGTTAATTGGTGACAAACAAGAAGAAAGTGAAGAAGAACAAGTTGATAACGCTGAAAACGATACTCAAGTTGCGTTAAATGATAGTGGTTCAGGAGAATAGTTATGACAACTGTTGCACCGGAGAAAAAGGCTGAAATAGATCATACTATTGATACCAATAAAGGCTTAATTGCTTGGTTTGCCCGTAATAGTGTTGCTGCTAATTTATTAATGATTTTTATTTTAGTCGGTGGTTTTCTAACTATTCAGACTATTAATAAGCAAATGTTTCCACAGGTTAAAATTAACTGGATTTCTTATGCTGCACCATATCCAGGGGCGGCACCACAGGAAGTTGAAGAAGGGATCACCATTAAAATTGAAGAGGCATTGGAAACAGTTCAAGGCCTCAAACGTGTTATTACTTATTCTAATCGCGGTTACTCTAATGGTTGGTTTGAAGTTGAATTAGACTATGATCCACAAGTCGTTTTAGAAGAAGTTAAGTCGGCGATTGATTCCATTTCGAGTTTTCCTGATGGCATGGAAAGAATAAAAGTTGAACGTGAAAAGTTTCGTCAAGAAGTCATGTACATTAGCTTGTATGGTGACTTAACTAATGGTGAACTGAAGGAGTTAGGTCGAAAGGTTCACAATGAAATTCAGCAATTACCGTTTATTAATATCTCAGAATTATTCACCGGCTTAGATTATGAGATCTCTGTAGAAGTAAGCAAAGACAAACTTCGTGAATATGGTTTGAGTTTTAATGATATTGCCAATGCTGTACGTAGTTATTCACGTAATATGTCTGCTGGACAAATTCGTGCTGAAAATGGCTATATCAATCTTCGTGTAGAAAATCAGGCTTATCGTGGTCATGAATTTGAGCAAATTCCAGTAGTAACTTTAGAAGATGGTACACGTATCCTGTTAGGTGAAGTTGCAACCATTATTGACGGCTTTGAAGAAGGTCTGCAATATTCTAAATTTAATGGTAAAAATTCAGTAACTTTATTTATTGGTGCGGCTGATAACCAAAGCATCACCAATATAGCTGAAGTTGTTAAAGAGTACGTTGAGAAAAAAGCAGACGTTTTACCAACAGGTGTTAAGCTAGAAACATGGGTAGATATGACGTATTACCTTGAAGGTCGCTTAAACATGATGGTAGATAACATGAAAAGTGGTGCAGTATTAGTATTTTTGATGCTGGCGTTATTTTTACGTGTTCGTTTGGCCTTTTGGGTAATGATGGGTTTGCCGGTATGTTTCTTAGGTACGTTGTTATTCATGCCTTTAGAATTTATCAATGTAACTATCAATGTTATTAGCTTATTCGCCTTTATTTTAGTGTTAGGTATCGTGGTTGATGATGCCATAGTTATGGGAGAAAGTGCCCATGATGAAATTGAAGAGCATGGCCATAGTACTGACAATGTTATTCGTGGTGTCAAGCGTGTAGCGATGCCTGCAACCTTTGGTGTTTTAACCACTATAGCCGTATTTTTGCCTTTCCTTTTTGGTGAAGGCCCATCTTCCGCATTTGGTAAAGCCATTGGCTCAGTGGTAATCCTTTGTTTAATTTTCTCATTAATTGAGTCGAAACTTATACTTCCGGCGCATTTAGTGAAAATGAAAATTAAGGAATTCAATCCTAAAAACCCATTAGATAGATTAAGAGCATGGGTAGATACCAATTTAAAAGTGTTTATCGAGAAAGTATATCGTCCATCATTAGCTTTATTTCTTGAATATCGTTATGGAGTATTGATGTTCTTTATTAGTTTAATGCTAATTAGTGCTGGCTTATTTGCAGGTGGTTTTGTGCGCTTTGTTGGTCAGCCAAAAATTCCGCATGACTTCCCTCGTGTATCAGTAGAGATGAATGTTGACGCTTCAGAAAAAGCAACTTTAGATACCTTATTAAATATTCAAGGTGTTATTAATCGTATAGATAAAGATATTGAAGTTAAATACGGCAATTCAATGATTTCTGATATGCAGGTTGATTTACGCAGCAGAACCAGTGGCCAGTTAATGGTGAAATTGGTTGTTCCTGAGCAAAGACCTATCAATACCTTTGAGCTTGCTGATATGTGGCGAGAAGCTATTCCTAATTATCCAGGAGTTAAGTCATTAACTATTGGCGATAACCTATTTGGTGGTGGCCGAGATGATGGCGATATTGCCTTTAGATTAGAGAGTAAAGATGATGCTGATTTATTAGCAGCTGCGAAAGAGTTAAAAGCTAAATTAAATTCGTTAAAAGGCATTGGTGATGTCAATGATAGCCGTCAAACTAGCGCTAAGGAAGTACAGTTTGAGTTAAAACCATTAGCATATAGCTTAGATCTAAGTTTGGCTGAAATTGCCTCACAAGTGAGTTACAGTTTCTATGGTCTTGAAGCACAACGTATTTTACGTGATAGCGAAGAAATAAAAGTGATGGTGCGTTACCCACTAGATCAACGAAGCTCTGTTGGCCATGTTGATGATGTAATGATTCAAGCGCCTAACGGTGCAGAGTTACCATTGTCAGAACTTGCCGTTATAACATTACAAGAGGGTGTGACACGTATTCGTCGCGAAAATGGCAATCGTACTATTAATGTTTGGGCGAGTGTTGATGCCGAACAGGTCGAGCCGTTTAAAGTGGCAAAAGATATTCGCGACAATTTCATTCCTGAGTTATTAAGAAAATACCCGCAAGTGAAAAGTGAAGTATCGGGCAGTATTCAAGAGGAAATGGAAAGTGCTAGTAACCAATTACGTGATTTTGTTATTTCTTCATTAATCATCTTCTCGTTATTGGCGATACCATTGAAGTCATACTCGCAAGCGACCATGATTATGGTGGTTATCCCATTTGGTATTATTGGTGCGGTATTAGGCCACTTTATCTTGGGAATGGATTTAAGCGCCTTGTCTGTGATGGGTATATTAGCTGCTGCTGGTGTTGTAGTTAATGACTCCTTAGTGATGGTAGATTATGTTAATAATGCTCGAAAACGTGGAGAGCGATTGAAAGATGCAGTAATGCATGCAGGTACTAAGCGTTTTAGAGCGATTATGCTGACTTCAATTACGACATTTATAGGTCTAGTTCCGATTATTTTCTTTGAAGTAAGTGCGCAAGCTAAGATTGTAATACCAATGGCGGTGTCATTATCTTTTGGTGTGCTATTTGCCACGATTGTAACTTTGGTACTTATTCCTTGTTTATATATGATAATTGAAGATATTAAGTCGCTATTTAGACGTAAAAAGCAAGTTCAGCAAGCAGAAGCGCCAGTATTAGATAGCCTTAAAGGTGGCACTTTGTAGAGTGTGTATCTAGTAAAGTAAAACGTAAAAAGCCATCACAATGTGATGGCTTTTTTAATAGCTTACTTATAAACGGAATCAGTAAATTACGTACGACTTAATCGATACTTAATTTACAACTCAGTTATTTAACACCAAGTTCTCTTAATCTTTCTAGTAAGTAGCTTTCTTGGGTGTGTTTATCAGAAAGTACAACTTCACTTCTTGGGTGCAAGAATAGCGGTAAAGATATACGTGACTTACTTGAACTTGCTCCCGTTGGATTGATCACTCGGTGACTTGTCGAAGGGAAATAACCTTGTGAGGCTTCTTGTAGCATGTCGCCAATGTTAATTATCAAGCTGCCAAAGTCACATGGCACGTCAGCCCATTCACCATTTTGTTGCTGCACTTGTAAGCCAGGTTCATTTGCTGCCGGTAGTATGGTTAGTAAGTTAATGTCTTCATGGGCAGCAGCGCGTATTGCTCCTGGCTCTTCTGTACCATCAAAAGGAGGGTAGTGTAATACACGTAGTAATGTATTTGGCGTGTCCATAATCATATTAGAAAGTGGCTCAGAATAGTGTTTAGCTACCTCAGCTGGGCTGTGCTTTTCTACCCAATCTAATAATTCACTAGCAAGGTCTGATGCCATTTTATAGTAATTTAAAATATCTTCTTTTAACTGAGTTGGAATACGCCCCCATGGGTAGATGTGATAATACTCTTTAATATCTTTTTTGGTATGACCTTTTGCAGTTTCAGAAATTTCAGGGGCAAAATATCCATCTTGTTTTTCTGGATCAAAAGCAAATGCACTTGTATCTTCATGAGTAAAAAATGTATACCAATCTTGATATATTTTTTCTACTAACGACTGCTGAATAGGGTGATTTGTTAGTACACCAAAACCTGTGTTGCGTAAACTCTCTACGAATTTTTGTGGTGCATCGCTAGCGCGGTAATCCACTACCTGTACTTGCATAATTTTCCCCTCGGGCAATAATATTTAATACTTAGTCTTTATTTTTACGTATTATATACTCAAACTAAAGGGAAGTGGACGATAACAATAATCTAAGCGGTAAAGTTTTCCGTAATGGTCTGTAGCCACTTCTTTAATTAAAAATTAATTTTTAGCAATATAAGTGAAGTAAATGATGAAACAGTTAGTTTTGATGGTTTCCGGTGTATTATTTTTTTCAGGGTGTAGTTCTAATAATAATATTTGTGAAGATGTAACATTGGCTTCCGAGCAGGTTCAGCAATGTCAGTCGTTACACAAGCAAATTGTTAATGCTAAAAACAAACCTTTAATTCGCACAGAATTAGAGCGTAGATACCAACAAGATTGTATTGATATTCGCTTTTATCGTGATGATAAACAGGCTGGAGTATGTGGCAATAAAGCTGAGGTTGCTGACGCACAAAAGCTGAACAATTAATTCTCAGTTGTTATTGAAATCAACTAAAATAGTAGGCTGCTATTTTAGTTGTGATAACCTAAAGCTTTAAGTAAAAAAATTATTGTTTTAAATAGCTTACTATTAGTTAGTAAGTGCTTTACTTTTTTGGGGTTAGGTGAGAAATTAACTTCGCGCTAAATTATTCATATGCACAGTTTTGTATTGTTCTTGGCAGTGAGAGTATTTAGCTTATGATGTATCAAGAATTTCGGTGCGACTCAATATATCTGTTAACTAAGCATTGGAATTTTTGACTCTTAATATTTTTATCTATTACGCTGATAGCGTATTAATGGCTACCATATAAAACTATTGTGGTGAAAACATTGGCAGGTACTTTGGAATCTTCTGATACTTCAGGTTTAGCAAAAGAATCAATTAATTTACTGAAAAAGTTTCAGAAATTACAGGATCGCTATACAGCACTATTAAAACTCAATCAGTTATCTACAGATTGTGCTAATCTCGATACTTTTTTCACTCAAGTTCACCAATCAATTGCCTCAATTATGAGTGCCAATAATTTCTATATCGTCTTATATGATCAAACGTTAGCAACACTCGAGTTGGTTTACCATGTTGATGAAAAAGATGATATGGAAAAAGGTGTTTATCCATTAAGCCGATTTAAAGGGTCAATGACCAGCTATGTGATAGATACAGGTGCACCTTTATTAGCTACGCCGGAAGTAATTGCCAAGTTAGAACAAGAACAAAAAATAAAATCTATTGGCACCGCAGGTATTGATTGGCTTGGCGTTCCATTAATGCATGAAGGTTTTGTTATTGGTGTAATGGCAGTACAAAGCTATTCTGCAGCAACACGCTATCAAGAAGCAGAATGTGATCTTCTAGCATTTACCGCCCAACATATAGTTACTGCATTAACACGTGTACAAGATAGAGAAAGACTACAATCAGCAGTAGATGCTCGTACACGTGAGTTAATGCAGCAAATTCGTGACCGTGAAAAGTCAGAGTTATTGCAAGAATCCTTGTATCGAATCTCAGAGCTAACTAACGATCCTAGTCTTGATATTGAAACTTTTTACAATATGGTGCACAACATTGTCGGTCAGCTGATTAACGCCGAGAATTTTTATATTGCTAAATACAATCATGTAACAGATGAAATTTATTTTAGCTACTATCTTGATCAGTCGCCTAAACATGTCGTTAAGGAATATCAACCTCGCAAAGCTAAAAAAGGCCTGACTGAACTGGTACTAAAAAGCGCAGAAACGGTGTTGTTAGATCAAGCTGCTATTAAAAAATTATACCTGGAGGATAAACTTGTTAGCGCGCAGGCAGAAGTGGTTTCATGGCTTGGTGTGCCATTAATTCATTCAGGTGAAGTACTAGGCGCTATGGTCTTGCAAAGCTATCAACAGTCCATTTTCTTTACTGAGCAAGATGCCGAGTTATTGCGTTTTGTTTCTCGTCATGTTGCATCTGCCATTAAGCGTCGTGAAATTGCAGATTATGAACGTAAAGCTCATGAACTGCTTGAACATCAAGTTAAACTGCGTACCGTTGCCCTCGAAGAAGAAATTAAACAACGTAAAGCCGTACAAGAAAAACTTAAGCATGCAGCTTCACACGATGCATTGACAGGCTTGCCTAATCGAGCAGTGTTTATTGATTTGTTAAATCATGCCATTGCCTGTAATAAACGTCGACGTGAAGCAAAGTTTGCCATTTTATTTTTAGATCTTGATCGATTTAAGGTGGTTAACGATAGTCTAGGTCATCATGCAGGCGATAGTTTATTAAAAGAAATCGCTGTCGCCTTAGTTGACGTTGTTAGAGATAAGGATACCGTTGCCCGTCTTGGCGGCGACGAATTTGTTATTTTAGTTGAAGACTTAGAAAGTAATGACGAAGCCTATGAAATTGCGAAAAGAATAACTGAGTTGTTGTCATCGCCGTTTATTATTGAAAATCAATCTGTATTTATTGGCACTAGCATTGGCATGTTATTCAATAATGACCGATACGACACAGCTGATACCATGTTGCGAGATGCTGATATTGCTATGTATCATGCGAAAGATAAAGGCAAAGGGCGCTATGAGGTGTTTGATTCAAGCATGCATAAGAAAGTGCAAAATGCCTTGTCACTGGAAACGGATATTCGAGAGGCTATTGTTCAACAAGAATTTGAACCTTACTTTCAGCCTATCGTGCGCTTATCTGATGAAAAAATTATTGGTTTTGAGGCGTTAGCCCGCTGGCAAAGTAAAACCCGAGGTTTTGTTTACCCGAATGACTTTATTCCACTTGCTGAAGAAACTAATTTAGTGATGGCGATAGATATGCAAATACTAGAAAAGTCTTGTCGGCAACTAAAAGTATGGCAACAACGGACAGGTTTAGAGCACCTTTACGTAAGTTGTAACTTGTATTGTAATCACTTCTTTAGTTTAAGCTTACCGCAAGATATTAAAGCGATTATTGAAAAAACTGGTGTGCAGCCCCATCAAGTTCGTGTTGAACTTACTGAGCGTGCATTATTAGAAAATAATGATATTGTGCTTGATAACATGCGAGCGTTGAGAAAAATGGGCGTTAAAATATTATTAGACGATTTTGGTACTGGATATTCAAGTTTGAGTTACTTACACCGCTTCCCAATGGATGTGCTTAAAATTGATCGTTCATTTATCAGTAATGTACATGAGCGTGATAATCATCAAGCAATTATCAAAACCATTATCGATTTGGCAGCTAATTTAAATATGGCTACGGTTGGTGAGGGCATTGAGAATAAAGCTGATGCGACATTAATTACCAAAATGGGTTGCAATTACGGCCAAGGCTATCATTTTTTTAAACCTTTACCCGGTGATGAAATTGAGAAGTTTTTAGTGAGTAAAAGTTAGCTGAATTACAGATTGTTTTTTATAAAAGCACAATAAAAAACCGCGTGTAATGGTAAATTACTCGCGGTTTTTATTTTTATATCATAGCGTTATTTTCATCATGTCGATATTTAGAACTTAGCCGACATTTGATTCCATTGTCATTAACGAGGCATTACCGCCTGCTGCTGTTGTGTCGATTGTTACTGTTTTCTCAGTCACCATACGTTCAAACAAGCTTTTATTCGTATAAGCCGTTATTAACGGTAAAATAGCACCTTTTCTTGCAGCAATGGTTTCACCAACAAGCTTCTTAAGCGGACTTGCATTATCAATAACGGCACCGGCTAAGGCAGGTGTGTTTAGTAAGGTTGGCAAATTACCTAGCGTCACTACTTGGAATACTGACCGTGGCAAACCTGCGGCAATTAACAGCTGTGCAATGGCATTGGCTTCAGTAAGATATTGCTTGTCGACTAATGCCACAACACAGTTACCTGCACTTAATGCCGAAACCACTGACATCATCCAAAACTCAAACGGTGTATCTTTACAACGAACGCAGGCTAAAGTACCACGCGACTCTAGATGTAAAATGTTTGACTCACCCGTTGGTCCCGGCAGCACCGTTGGCATTGCTAAGCGCTTTTCTATCAATAATAACTGCGCACGTAATGCGGTTAAAGTGGCTGCTAATTCACCTTCTTGAGCGATTATGGCTTTGTTGGTAGCAAGCTGAGCTAGTAATTGGCGAATAATTGATACTTTGTCGTTTAATGACGTAAAGCTCCACTTTACTTCATTGCCTTTGGCATTACGTACTTGTTGCTCAACGGTATTGGTGTTTGCAGACGCTTCAGCAATATCCGCATTCAGTACTTTTGCCATTTCTTCTGGCATAGCAACGTCAGCAACGCTTACCTTGTCTTTAACCAAGCGAGTTAAATACATAGGACCACCTGCTTTAGGACCTGTACCTGATAATCCACGACCACCAAACGGTTGAACACCAACTACAGCGCCAATCATATTGCGGTTAACATAAACATTACCAGCACGTGAGCGGGCAGCAAGGTAGCGGCTTTTTTCTTCAATTCGGGTGTGAATACCCATAGTTAAACCAAAACCTGTGCCATTAATTTGTTCAATAACGTTCTCTAATTGGTCGGCGCGGTAACGAATAACGTGCACAATTGGACCAAATACTTCCTTTTTCAAGACTGATAAGTCGCTAATTTCATAAAGTCGTGGCACAAAAAAGTTATGTTGATCTTCGCCTATGCTGTTATTCAATGCTGGTGCTTTACAGGCGTAATGAAGTTGGCCGTTATCTCGTAAATAATCAACGTGCTCGTTTAAAGCGCCAAGTGCTTTTTTGTCAATCACAGGGCCAACATCAGTACTTAAAAATGCAGGGTCGCCAATGTGCAACTCTTGCATTGCGCCTTTGATCATGGTGATAATTTTGTCAGCAACGTCTTCTTGCACGAAGAGCACGCGTAAAGCAGAACAGCGCTGCCCGGCACTTTGAAAGCCCGACGCGACAACATCGTCAACCACTTGCTCAGGCAATGCTGTTGAGTCAACAATCATACAGTTTTGTCCGCCTGTTTCCGCAATAAGAGGAACAGGGTCGCCATTACGTTCTGCTAATTTTTGTGAAATCCAGCTACCAGTTTCAGTCGAGCCAGTAAACATAATGGCTTGAATACGTTCATCAGGCACTATGGTTTGTCCAACTTTACTACCACGAGCAATAACAGGCTCTACAACACTGGTTGGTAATCCGCACTCGTGCATAATTTCAATGGTACGAAGCGCTACTAAACTGGTTTGCTCTGCAGGTTTTGCTACCACAGTATTACCAGCAACAATGGCTGCTGAAACTTGCCCTAAGAAAATTGCTAACGGGAAATTCCATGGGCTAATACAAAGTACTACGCCGCGTGACTCTAACGTACCATCAGCTAATAACTCTTCTGCACGGGCAGCGTAGTAACGACAAAAATCTACCGCTTCACGCACCTCAGCAACCCCGTCGGGAATGGTTTTACCGGCTTCTTTAGTACATAGGGCAATTAATTCATCACGATGTGTTTCTAACGCGTCAGCGGTTTTAAGTAGTATTGCTGCACGCTCAGTAACAGGTGTTGCCGACCAGTTCGCGAAGGCGTTGTCAGCGCGCTCAACAATGGCTTGCATATCGGCTTCATCAGCGTGTTTGATATAGCCAATAACTTCATTGAAGTTTGCAGGGTTTGTTACCGCTTGAGCATCTTCAACAACAGGTGATTTAGAAGCTTTATCGAACCAAGTATTAACGTTATTGCGCATGTCCGTTAATTCGTCAATTGTCGTTAAGTCGATACCTTTTGAATTAATGCGGCCAACATTGTGTTCGCGTTGGTATATTTCAATTGACTGTGGAATTTGTGGGTTGTACTTATTTTGCCACGCCTGAACCGTTTCAACAGGATCGGCTAATAATGACTCTACTGGAATATTTTCATCAACAATATTGTTAACAAATGAGCTGTTGGCACCATTTTCAAGTAATCGACGTACTAAGTATGCAAGTAGATCTGAGTGCTCACCAACAGGTGCATAAACGCGACACTGAGCGCCTTTGCCATTAACGACTTGGTCATATAATGATTCGCCCATACCGTGTAAACGTTGGAATTCATACCCTTGAGCGTTACCAGCAATTTCCAAAATTGTAGCAACTGTGTATGCGTTATGCGTGGCAAATTGTGGAAAAATAGTGTCGCGATACTCAAGTAATTTTTTCGCACAGGCTTGATAAGAAACATCGGTTGATGGTTTGCGCGAAAACACTGGAAAGTCGTGATAACCCTCTACTTGTGCTTCCTTAATTTCACTATCCCAATAAGCACCTTTCACTAAGCGCACCATCATTTGGCGGCGAGCTTGTATTGTTAAGTCGCGCACCCACTCAATAACATCAATACCACGTTTTTGATAGGCTTGTACCGCAATGCCAAAACCATTCCAACCATCAAGGTCTTTATCTAAGAATACTGCTTCGATGATATCTAATGAAATATCTAAACGGTCGGCTTCTTCAGCATCAACAGTAAAGCCAATATTGTAGGCTTTTGCCGCCAAAGCTAATTCTTTCAGGCGCGGAATAATTTCTTCGATAACACGTTCACGATGAGAAAATTCATAACGTGGATGAATAGCCGAAAGCTTAATTGAGATACCAGGGCTTTTTTCTGGCCCTTTACCTTTAGCTGCAACACCTATGGCGTCAATCGCATTCATATAACTGTTAAAATAACGATCGGCATCAGGCATAGTTCTTGCGCCTTCGCCTAACATGTCGTACGAATAGGTGTAACCTTTCGCTTCAACATCAATGGCTCGTTCAATAGCGCCTTGAATTGTATGGCCCATGACGAATTGGGTGCCCATTATTTTCATCGCGTAACGAACCGCTTTGCGAATTACTGGCTCACCTAAACGACCAACTGTTTTTTTCAGCAACCCAAATTGGCTTTGTTTGTTGTTGTCAGTGTAGTTAACAAGCTTACCGGTAAGCAATAAACCCCATGAAGAAGCGTTTACGAATAACGAGTCGCTATTGCCAATGTGTGAACTCCAATCACCTTCGGCTAACTTATCTCGAATTAAGTCATCAGCAGTTAGTTTATCTGGCACACGCAATAATGCTTCTGCCAAACACATAAGTACTACACCTTCTTCCGTTGAAAGTGAGAACTCGTTAAGTAGTGCATCAACTCCACCTTTGCCAACTTGGTCTTTACGAATATTAACCACTAGGTTGCGGGCATATTCCCAAGCACGAGATTTCGCATCTACACTAATTTCGGCAATTGGCAGCAATTTTTCTAATATAGTATTTTCGTCTGCGCGATAATTATCACGAATGGTTTGACGTATTGTGCTGACATTGTTGAGTGTGCCGTTAAATAGCATAGTAACTCCTCATTTATTGGTTTGAGTTGAATTTGAATACAATAGTAGCTGCGCATTTTAATGAATAACTCACAGAATGTGTTGGTGTATTTTGGGTTTTTACGATAAATTATCCTGTAATTTCTCATTTTAACCATAAAAAACACTGCTTATGAATAAAGATAAAATCAAAAATTTAGACCGAATTGATTTAACAATTTTAGACGTTTTACAAAAAAATGGTCGAATTTCAAACAGTGAACTATCTAAAAAAGTTAACTTAAGTGCTAGTCCATGTTTAGAACGGGTGAAGCGCCTTGAGCAAGACGGTTACATTGAACGCTATGGTGCATTTTTAAATGCCAGTAAACTAAAGTACGGCATGTCTGCTTTTATTCAGGTGACTTTAGATCGAACTACCGCAGATGTTTTTAATGATTTCAGGGTGCAAGTTATTAAAATTAAGGAAGTTGCAGAGTGTCATATGGTTGCCGGTGGCTTTGACTATTTACTACAGTTACGTTTTGAAGATATGGACGCGTTTCGAAAGCTGCTGGGCATTATTGTTGAATTACCGGGCGTGTCGCAAACCCATACCTATATGGTGATGGAGCATGTAAAGCGTTATTCAGGGGTCCCTATTCTCGAGAGTTAAGTTTTATTATGCAAAGTTATTGCAACATTTTGTTAAGTTTATTGTTTTGTAATTAAAATGGTTCGCTAGTTTTTTTCGGTATCAGTCGATATAGTGTTTGCCAGATTATTAGTAAGTATTCAGCATTATCAATAGCTGAATACTTTTAAAAAAATATAAAAATAAAAGAGCAAGAGAACATCATGAAATTATCCCTGCTTAAAACCGCCAAGCTATTTGGTTTAATTGTCTTGCCTGCTTTGGCTCTTGCTGCCTGTAATGAGCAGGAAATGCCTGTAGAGAGCCATACTGAACCTGTCTCTAGCCAAGTTAATGAAGCGAATATTAAAGCGCATATTGAGTTTTTAGCAGATGATACTTTGCAAGGTAGAGATACCGGTAGTGCAGGTTATCAAATTGCTGCCAATTACGTGAAATCCTATTTTAAGCAATTAAATTTAGTACCAATGGGAGAAAGTCTTGGGGCAAACTCCCAAGGTTTCGAGCAACAAGTTACTTTTCGTAAAAGCTATTTAGTTGACGGCACAGGAAGCGCAACCGTTCATGGTATGTCGGGTGATATAGAGCTTGCTTATGGCCGTGAATTTTTAATGTCAGGCTCTAGTACTGAAAGTGAAACAGCAATTACTGCTGCAACCGTTTTCGTTGGTTATGGTGTTATCTCTAAAGAGTTCGGCTATAACGACTATCAGAATATTGATGTTAAAGGAAAGATCGTTGTCGCGTTGTCAGGCAGGCCTGACGATTTACCGTCTGAAGAAGGCGCTCATATTGGCTCTGGCGCGGAAAAAAGTCGTCACGCGGCTGAACGTGGCGCGGTTGGTTTTATTACCATTCATACGCCAAAGCGTGAAAAAGTACGAAGTTTTGAAAAATCAGCACAGTTTGCTAATACACCTCGCCTAAGTTGGTTAACAAAAGAGGGAACACCATTTGGTAAACACCCAGAACTTGTTGCTGGCGCCTACATTCAGCACGATGCAGCTAAAGTTTTATTTGAAGGGGCAGCTCGCAATTTAACCGATGTTTTTGCTGCTGATGATAATAACAGCGCCATCACAGGCTTTGATTTACCTCATAAAGTGACTTTAAAAAATCAGGCTCGTCATGAACAGATCACTAGCCCTAATATTATTGCAACCATAGAGGGCAGCGATGAAAAATTGAAAAGTGAATATGTTGTTTTCAGTGCTCATTTAGATCACATCGGTATCAGCTCACACGGTGATGACAGCGATACGATCAATAACGGTGCCTTAGATAATGCCTCTGGTGTTGCAATATTGCTTGAAACCGCAAGATTAATGGCAGAAATGCCAAATAAACCAAAGCGTTCAGTATTGTTTGTTGTAGTTACAGGCGAAGAAAAAGGATTACTGGGCTCTAGCTATTTTGCCAATAACCCTACAATACCTGTTACGCAAATGGTGGCAAATGTTAATTTAGATATGCCATTAATTCTTTACCCGTTCGCTGATGTTATTGCTTTTGGTTCGACTCATTCCACCATGGGACAAATAGTGGAAACAGCAGCAAAAAAAGTCAATATTGAATTAAGTGAAGACCCTATGCCTGAGCAAGCGTTATTTACACGTAGTGATCATTATAGTTTCGTTAAAGCCGGCATCCCATCAGTGTTTTTGATGACAGGTTTTAAATCAACAGATGAAGCTATCGATGGTGGCGCAGTTTTTGGCGATTTCTTAAAGAATCATTACCACCAACATAGTGATGAAATTAGCTTGCCAATAAATTATCAAGCGGCGGCAAGCTTTGCTCTTGTTAACATGATGATAGGGTTGGAAATAGCGAATCAATCGCAACGTCCACAGTGGCATCACGGTGATTTCTTTGGCTTAACATTTGCGCAATAAAGAGACCTTTAGTTAGCTGATTAATGCCAAAACATTGTAATAGAGACCTCAGAAAAGGATAGTAATAGAGTATGAATGCTCATGAATATGCCATGCAGGCTAATGGTTCTTTCGCGTTACCAGATGCATGTTTTAAGGTAAAAGCGTTAATGGAAGATGATAACTCAAGCATTGAAGATTTTGCTAATGTTATCAGTGTTGATCCGTCAATGACCTCTCGTTTACTGCAAATTGCTAACAGTGCTATTTATAGTTTCCCAGGAGAAATTAGTACCATTTCACGGGCCATTACGATTATTGGTACCCAAGCGATTTACAACATGATGTTGGTGGATGTTGCCGCTACTGCATTTAAACACTTCTCTAATCAGTCGATAGACTTAAAGCGCTTTTGGCACATGAGTGTTTTCTGTGGTTTAGCTACTAAAAACTTAGCGATAACGTCAGGTATACGTGATATTGAGCGTTTATTTGTTGCCGGGTTATTACAGAACTTTGGCGAACTTATTGTTGCGAAAATATCGCCTGAACTTGCGAAAAAGTGTGAAGCTTATGATGAGAATATTTTACCATGGCAATTACAGCAACAAGTACTGGGCTTTACCTATACCGATGTTTCTGCGGAATTATTAAAAATTTGGCAAATACCGGAAAAAATTATTTTACCGATTCGTCATTACAATAACGCTCATAGTATTCAAATTAATAAAGACGTAAAGGTTTTGTACTTAGCCTCTCGTTTGGCGTTAGTGGAATGTCATGCAGATGTTTTTAGTTATGATGATACGGTTGATGCAAACTTGTGCCAGTCGCTTAAAATTACTTCGAGTGACCTTGAAGATGCCGCCGACTTTGCCAGAATTGAAGCCGAAAATATCCTCAATATTATGAATGCAAAGTTTTATGGCTAATAAAAATGCCAGTCAGTTGACTGGCAAATCACTGCAATAAAATATATACACTTGGCTTCGTAGAAAGCCATATCAAAACAAGACATTAATAAAAAAGCCTGATAGCATCAATCAGCGTTTGCATTTACGTGCAACGAATAAAAGGGCAGCACGCAATACAAAAATATAATTAATAGCCCAGCAAAATTTACAATGAAGGACATTTATGAGTACAGATAGAGAGCATTTTAGTTCCCGGTTGGGGTTCATCTTAGCTGCCGCTGGTTCAGCAGTTGGTATTGGTAATTTAGTTGGTTTTCCGGTGAACGCCGCTAAAAATGGCGGTGGTGCATTCTTGTTAATGTACGCTCTATTTGTTTTTTTAATTTGTTTACCCGTGATGATTGCCGAAATGGCAGTTGGTCGAAAAACTGAAAAAGAACCCGTTGGCGCCTATAAAACTTTAAGTGGTGGTAGCAAAGCATGGGGAGCTGCAGGTTTTCTTGGTGTTCTAACACCTTTTATGATCGCTGTATTTTACATGGTTTTAACGGTATGGATTTTTGGCTATATCGCATTAACAGTTACAGGTAATTTAGATTATTTAGCTAGCGCAAATGGTTTTGGTGAATTCGTTAATAGCCCTTACTTATTTGGTGCCATGATTATTGTTGCCGCTATTATTAATTTTATTTTAGTAGCGGGTGTAAAAGATGGTATTGAACGGGCATCAAAAATACTGATGCCGACACTTTTCATTATGTTATTGATAATGGTGGTGTACGTATTAACATTAGATAATGCCTTTTCTGGTGTTAAGTTCTTTATCATTCCTGATGTCTCTAAATTAACGCCTGCGGTGATTAATGGTGCGCTTTCTCAAGCCTTTTTCTCATTATCATTGGGTATGGGTATTTTAATTACTTATGGTTCTTACATTAACCGCAAAACCGATATTGTAGGCTCTGCAAAGCTTGTTGCTATTACCGACACTGCCGTGGCCTTTACTGCGGGTTTAATGATATTACCGGCGGTATTTTCATTCAACCCGGATGTTGACCCTGCGCAATTAAGCGATAGCTCAGTATCACTAATCTTTACCTTTTTACCGAAAATATTCTTAGCACTACAAACTTCAATTGGTTATATTGGCGCCAGTGTTGTAGCAGCATTTTTCTTTATTTTGGTGTTTTTCGCGGCAATTACTTCGCTAGTTTCCATTTTAGAAGTGCCAGTATCGTATTTAGTTACTGAGAAAAAGCACAGTCGTAAAAAAGCATTATCAATTTTATTGATGACTGCAGGTATCTTAACTATTTTTGCAACATTATCGTTTGGTATGGTGTCATTCTTTACTGAGTTTACGTCATACGCTGGCGGTGTTCGTTCGTTCTTTGATGTGGTTTACGATATTTTTTACGATACTATTTTACCGTTAAATGGTTTCCTACTATGTATGTTCGTTAGTTACCGCTGGAAGAAGCATAAACTTTCAGAAGAACTGGCTTTAGGTAATGCAAACTATAAAGGCTCATGGGTTGAGAAATACATTAACTTTTCGTTAGGAACATTCATTCCATTAATTGTCTTTGGTATTTTTATTAATACTGTTTTACAAAAGTTTTTCGCGGTGAGTATTTTTGGCTTTTAACCATAGATTCAAACCTTGTTTTTTCGCTATGTAGATGCGAAATAATGCAGGATAAATAACCCAGAAGGCCGGATAATTTGTTATTATCCGGCCTTCTTTTTTGTTTAACAGTTTTCACTATGATCGAATTTATTCAAACAACGGATTTTAGCCAAAGCCAACGCTTATTTCATGGTCGTGGCCATGCTTATGAAAACTTATCGCATGTTAATGTAGATTGGTTAGCTCCGGTTATTCTGATCACTTTATATCAAGAAGTTGAAGCACAGTGGTTAGTTGAGCAAGTTAATACCCTAAGAAAATTGACTGAAAAATGTAAGTCTATTCAAGTACAGTATCGCTGTCGAAAATTTGCCCCATGTGAACTATTATGGGGTGAAGATATTAGCGCGATACATGCTATAGAGCATGATTTGAAATATCATATTAGCCTAGGGAAAGCACAAAATTCAGGCTTATTTTTAGATATGCGTAATGGTCGTGAGTGGGTTAAAAAACACAGCGACAATAAACGTGTATTGAATTTGTTTTCTTATACCTGTGCGTTTTCTGTTGCAGCGATTGCCGGTGGTGCTAGCAAAGTTGTTAATATCGATATGAGTAAAAGCTCATTAGCGAAAGGACGTGAAAATCACCGTTTAAATCAGCAAGACTTATCGCAAGTTATATTTGAAGGGGTTGATATTTTCAAGTCATACGGACGTTTGAAAAAACATGGTCCATATCAGCTACTCATTTCAGATCCGCCATCGTTTCAAAAAGGCAGTGTCAATATCGAACGTGACTATAAAAAAATTATTCGACGTTTGCCTGAACTTATGTCAGAAAATTCCGATGTTTTATTGTGTTTGAATTCCCCTGATTTAGATGAAAACTTCTTGCTAAATGAAGTGGCTAACGAGTGCCCTGAATGTGTATTTCAATATAAAATTGATACGCCAGAGGTATTTAAGGAAGCGCATCAAGGTAAGGGACTTAAGTGTTTATATTTTGTTTATAAACCTAGCCTATAGTCTTTCGTATAACTTTCGCCCTAGAGTGCTTGAGCGGTTTACCACACAAGCACTTAGTCAAAACTAATTCATTACTACGCGAGCAGCTAACAGTATTAAGAAGCTGCCAGTGACTTTATCAACAATATGGCTGTTAGCTTTTAGCTTTTCTAAAATTGGTCCTCGTGACATCGTAAATGCAATCACGATATACCAAAGCATATCAATTAAGCCTACCGTTGCTGTCATTATAATCTTTTGCTGCCAGCCTGCATCGGCATCAACAAATTGACTAAACAGAGCGAGAAAGAAAATTGCCAGTTTAGGGTTGAGAAAGGCAATTAAGAAACCATCACGCCAGCCGTTAATACTTGGGTCTAATACCGCATCCTTTTTAGCAAATTGAATATTTTGTTTTTTGCTCATCAGCGCCTTAACACCTAGATATAGTAAAAATGCTGCGCCGCTGTATTTAATTAAGTCGAATATCATTGGTGATTGAACTATTAGTAAGCCAATGCCTGTTGCGGTGATAGCAGCGTACAAGGCAACCCCTAAGCCGTGACTAATGGCCGTTGCATACCCTTGGCCTGAACCACCATTTAAGGTGTTTTTTATCACTAAAGCTAAGCTAGGCCCTGGTGATAGGGCTCCTAAAATACAAATAACAACAAGTGATAGCCACAAATGAAATTCCATACTAATTCACGCCTTATATTACGTGCCTAATGCACTTTTTTGATTCGAAGAAAACTGGCAAATCTTGGCACACCTCGGCGTGTTTTACCAATGTATTTATAAGTTATTATCGCGCCGATCTTGGGTGGGTTTTGGCGTTCGTGATCTGAAAAACCGCTGCCAATTTTAAAGATTATACCTTGTGGTGTTTTCACTTTAATTGCGCCGAGCATGCCTTGGTATTTACCTTTGCCAGGGACGTGAGCAATAACGATTGCTTCTGCATCTTGGTGTTTTTTTAATTTAAGTAGATTGTTACTACGACCTGTTTGATGATGTGCTGTTGCTAGGTGCAACATCAAACCTTCGCCCTCATTCTCTACTACTTTGTCTAACCATGTATAAAGGTTGTCACTGCTATATACTTTTCGCTGCTCAACCATTTGTAAATATGGTGATTTAGTGTTCTGCGCCAGTTGCTTCATTAGCAGTATGCGCTGGCTAAAGTTTGACTTCTGTAAAGGTAAGTCAAATATCATTAATTTAAGGTCACGCCAACATTCCCCATTTGAAGTTTTGGTTCGCACACAGGCACTAATTTTTTCGAATTCTCCTCTGGCACTCCAAAGTTCGCCGTCCATCGTGATATTAGGCCAGTTTTCAACAAACCAGTTTGGTGCCGGTAATACATTGCCATTTCGGGTCAATAATTGTTCTCCATTCCAATAACCTCTGACGCCGTCAAGCTTCTCACTGGTCCAGTATTTTTCTATGTGTTGCACTTTTTTATAAATTTTGGCGTGTTGTAAGTCAGGTTTTCTGTTTCTATGCGAAATTTGAACGTCGCGATTAGCCTTTTCATGCGCTAATGCTTTAGGCAACAAAAGGCATAAATATAAAACCAGCATAGCTAGCAGTATGCGTGTATATTGTTGAGGAAGCATCCGTGTTCCAAGGTAGATTTAATTTGGCTTCATTATAGAGTGCTTTTGCTATCAGTGCTGAGTATCTTACTCGATCTCTTTCAGTAGTTGAGAAAGTAGAAAAATTGCAGGAGTTGGCTACACTTTTGACATTCGTACGGAACTCAATGGATGATATCAGATGAAAGGAATCATAGGGCTATGCCTAGCTTTAATCATGCTTGTTATTACTTTTCCTGTAATAGCAGGTAAGAAGCATTGTCAGGGATACCGTAGCAAGCTTGATAATATTCAAGCCCAGCAACGTCAAGGAAACTCTTTAAAGCGTAGTAATAGTTTGGCTGTTCGAGAAGCTAAGGCCCGTGATACTTGGTGGCGCTGTGAAACCGGAAAAATGAAGAAAAAAACCAGTAAATCTAAAAAGAAAACTAATAAAAAGAACAGTAAAAAACAAACAACTCAGGCGCCTGTTAAGCTACAAACACTAAAGCCATTGTCACCATTTTCGAGTAACAAACCTGTTGTGGTTCGCTCTAAATATCAGGGAGAAAAGCTACAAGCTTGGTTGCAATATTATCAACCGGAAAAACAGTGTGCTCGGCCGAAATCTACGCAAACATTTGCTGCATGTGTTGAAGATAAACGTCGTCAGCAAATAGAGTTTGAGCAAGGTTATTTAAAATAATTGCTAAGCTAAATAGCTAATTAATAGTGAAGTTGACGAAATTTAACTAAAGGTTATTTATATTACACTTGTATCTTATTGTAATGGTTGTATATTTTTATTGGAACAGCTTTTGCTGATAAACACTTATGTTTATGAAATTCGGCTAAAGAGAATAAGATGCAAGAAAAATTAAAACGAACTACTATCACAGTATTAGGTTTTTTATGTTTATTCATTGGTACCATATTTATTCTTCTACCTGGGCCTGCGGTGATATTTATTCCGTTAGGTTTAGCACTATTAAGTATGGAATATGATTGGGCAAAACGTTGGTTAAAAATAAGCCAACAATACTTTAGGAAAGCAGCAGTGAAGGCCGATGATAGTTTGCGTTGGTTAGGAAAAAAATTGCGCTCGTAAAGACTAATTCATACAAAGAGCACTGAAGATAATATCGGGTAAACTAGATTTACCCGAATATTTGTCAATATCGAGGTTTTGTCCTTTAAATAGCGTTTATTAAATGCTGTTTTTCAAATACTGTGCTTTAGTATCAGTATATTGCGTCACAATAGTATCGATAGTTTCTTGGCAGTAATCTCGTAGACCACTAAGCAGCATGAACTTCTTACCGTGGCCTATGATTTCCCCTTGTGAAACAAGATCAAATGACAAGCTGGCTTTACCGCGCTTACCATCGATATCTAGCGTTGTAGACGATAGTTCTAAGGCAATATCTTGAAATGAAAGGTTGTCCAAGTGAATAGACATGCTTTCGTACATGATCATCGGGCGTGCTGGGTTGATCATCACCTGATTATCTTTCATTAAGTTGACAAGAATATGTGGGAAAGTATGACCTGAAAATTCAACATAAGCGCGAGTTAACGCTTCAATTGCTTGGCTATCCGTTGTGGTTTCACCAGCAACCGTCATGTTTAAGTATTCTTTTTGTTTTTCGTCGGTAACACTAGCTGATGATTTAATTGTGCTTGGAAAGTTTAATTCAATACCATCAGTTACCATGCCAGAAAATGTAAAGCTCATTTCTTGATGTAAGCCTGCACGTTCTAAAACTAATGAAAACAGTAAATCGCCCGGAACACAAAAACGTTTCGCGGTAATATCGTGGAGCGGGTTAAAATCATCGGCAATTTGTTTTGCAAAATCACTGGCCTGTTGGCGCGTGAAACTAATTTTATCATCAGAAATACTGCAATAATTTTCTAAAAACATAGATGGTTGTCTTCACTTAATAACATTTAAAATCGCCGTTATTCTACCAGTATGCTGGATCAAAATCGAAATTTATTCAGCTTTAGCTTACAAAGCAGACCAGTAAAATCAAGCACTTTAAGCTAACAGCTGTTTATTTTTCGAATTCAGATGTGAACGTAAACGCACTGACAAGTTGCTCTTTTTTGGCTTTAGTAAACTTCTTCAGTTGGTATTCGCGGCGGCTGGCTTCTTGTCTGTTAATTTGGCTTTCAGCATAAGCCAAACTAACTGGGCGGCGAACACGTGTATATTTAGCGCCTTTATTATTACATGTATTGTGTTCGATTAAGCGTCGACTGACCGAGGTAGTAATACCTGTATATAGGCTATTATCTGCACAACGAAGAATGTATACATACCACATAGTTAACTTGTATCTTGATGATTTTCGCCGACTATCATCGCAATTTTTCATTACTTATTCGAGATAAAAATAAATAAGTGCTAGCTGGCACTTTCTGATTTTTATATTATGGTGCGCTAGATAATCATAGGCGAAATTATGCAACAAACAGAGAACGGCGCGCTGAGAAAAATGCGAGCACAATTATCCGATGATGGAAATGTTCAATATCGTATGGTGATAGGTGAGCAGGAAGTTGAACTCAATTCGTTAATTGGTAAGCATATATCTTTACATTACAGTGGCCATATAGACTGTCAGCATTGCGGTAGGAAAACCAAAAAGAGTTACTCACAAGGCTACTGTTTCCCTTGTATGCAAAAGCTTGCTCAATGCGACATGTGTATCATGAAACCAGAAACCTGTCATTTTGAAAAAGGTACCTGTCGTGAGCCTGAGTGGGGTGAGAAAAATTGCTTTATTCCGCACTATGTATATTTAGCAAATACTTCGGGCTTGAAGGTCGGTATTACTCGTCATAGTCAAGTACCGACTCGGTGGATAGATCAAGGAGCTACGCAGGCATTACCAATATTTAAAGTGAGTACTCGCTTGCAGTCAGGGCTTGTTGAAATAGCACTAGCAGAATTTATTGCAGATAAAACTAACTGGCGCGCTATGCTAAAAGGTAGTGCTGATAATATTGATTTGCAGGCCATTGCTGCAGAACTAAAGCCTAAAATTGCTGAAAAACTAGCCGACTTAGCGTTAACTTATGGTGATGATGCAATTACTGAGTTAAATGAAGAAGTAGTAAATTTACATTTTCCAGTGCAACAGTACTTAACTAAAATATCGTCTTTTAATTTTGATAAAACTCCTGAAGTTTCAGGGCAATTGTTAGGTGTAAAAGGGCAATATCTAATTTTTGATACTGGCGTGATTAATATTCGAAAGTTCACCTCTTATCATGTTAGTTTGCAGGTAAACTAATTATATCGTTCATAATAAAGCCAATGGACTACACTAAAAATGAACGCCAATATTAATATGTGATTATAGCCTTACCGCGAGCGATGCGGGAGTAGGCAATTTTTTTGATATGTTTGTAGCAGGGAGTAGACGGCAAGTTTAACTTGGGATTAAGATGATGAACTTAAGTGATTACGTAGATCAGGCCAGTGAAATTTTTGTACTTTCAGACTCTTTTGTGCGTATAAAGGAGCTAATTGATGATGAAAGCTCAACTATTGATGATATAGCCGATGTTATATTGTTAGACCCAGCACTTGCAGGCACTATTCTAAAGTTGGCTAATAGCTCGTTTTTTAATTATCCAGGTAAAATTGATACGGTTTCAAAAGCGGTATTAGTGCTTGGTATTACTGAGGTATATAATTTAGTTATTACTTTTTTCACCAATAAAGCCTTTGAGTCTTTAGTCGCTGACCAAGATTATCTGGACAATTTTTGGTGTAAGAGTGTTGATAGTGCGCTCATTATCAAATTTATTGGCACTAAACTGGGTATTGTAAATGCTGAACGTTTATTTATTTTAGGCTTATTACATAATTTAGGGGAGTTAGTTATACAGCAATTCTCGCCTGAAAAATTGATTGCTGCAAATGGTTGTGAAGCGCCTGAGTTACCTTGGCAGAAACAACAAAGCTTACTTGGGTTTACTTACGGGGAATGCTCAGCTGAGCTATTAAAGCAATGGCAGTTACCATTTACTATTATTGAACCTATTCGTAATCAGGATAATGACAACTTTGAATTTAGCAGTGATGAAAGCAAACTACTTTATTTAACTAAACGTATTATGTTGTGCAATTATGAATGTAGCAAACATCCTGTTGAATTATTGCTAACGGAAGAGGCCTTGCAACAACTTCCTATTGATCAAGCTATGTTGCAAGAAGCAAGTCAGTATTGTGAACTTGAGCGCTTAGGAATTTTGGCAATATTAAATCCAAATGCAGCCATGGTTTATTAAAGGTTATTTTTTTCTTGATGGCTATTTATTCACAGCCACCTTTTGAATTAGACCTTTCTAGTTAGTAACGCAGTTTAATTTTTCTTGCTGAATTTAAAGCTTAGTTGAAAGCTTGGTTAGCGAAAACTGTCGTTTATACTCGATAACACTCTATTGCCTGGACACAATACTTCCTGTTTTAACTGGTTTAACGGTGTGTCTGAAGAGTTATTAACATCATGAAAGCTCTCGCCATTGGGATCTAAGTAAAATAACCCTGTTAAAATTTCTCCTTTTTGCTTATGGCTTTCAATATCGTTAATTGCCTTCATGGCATTTTTCGTGTCGTAATCAGCTTGTAGCTTATGAATACGCATCAATGAACCATCATGTAAGCAAATATCTTCACAAACTCCGGCCTGACAATCACTGGTTATTTCCGTTTTAACGGGGATAAAATCTGTCACTGCGGCTGTTGTAATATGTTCATGAACATAGTCATAGGAACGGGTAGAGCTTGCATGATTGTTAAATGTTACACACGGAGAGACAATGTCGATAAAGGCAAACCCTTGGTGACTCATGGCTGCTTTAATTAATGGCACTAACTGTTTTTTGTCACCGGAGAAACTACGGGCGACAAATGTTGCGCCAAGCTGTAGTGCCATAACGCAAAGATCAATATCAGAAAACAAGCTTAACTCACCGCCTTTATTTGTTACGCCCTTATCTGCGGTAGCGGCAAGCTGACCTTTAGTTAGGCCATAAACACCGTTATTGGCAACAACATAAAGCATATTCAATTGTCGCCTTACCACGTGGGCAAATTGCCCTAAACCAATCGATGCACTATCACCATCACCTGACATAGCAAGATAAGTTAAGTCGCGATTAGCCAAATTTGCACCTGTGGTCACTGATGGCATGCGGCCATGTACGGAATTAAAACCATGAGACTTATTAAGAAAGTAGTTAGGCGCTTTTGATGAACAGCCGATCCCTGACATCTTTGCCACCTGATGTGGTGGTAAAGACAGCTCAAAGCAGGCTTGTACTATCGCAGATGTTATGGCGTCATGACCACAACCGGCGCATAAGGTTGATAATGCTCCTTCATAATCGCGATAAGTTAAGCCTAAATCGTTAACCGGTAAACGTGGGTGATAAAAACTTGATTTTTGATAGCTCATGTTATCGCTCCTTAGCCGGTTTGGCTTGTTGATGATTGCTGAGCAAAATGCTCAAGCACTTTATTAACAACAAATAAACTGGTTAATGGTAAGCCGTCAAAGTTGGCAATGACATTAAGTTTATTCGGTGCGATGGCCAATTCGTTACTGAGTAGTGTACGCATTTGGCTATCTCTATTTTGCTCAATAACAAAGACATCTTGATGGTCATTAATAAAGTCGATAATGCTATGACAAAAAGGAAAAGCTTTAATTCGAAGCGTATCAACGGATAGTCCATGATCTTTTAGTTGCTGTATTGCTTCTGGTATTGCATGGCTACTAGTCCCAAAAAATATCAAACCGATTTTAGCGCGTTTGCTTGATTGCTTAATCTCAGGTGAGGGCATTAACTTTGCAGCTTGGTTAAACTTTTTGGTGAGTCGTTGCATATTTTCTACATAGTCAGCTGACTTTTCTGTATAACCTGCGTAACGGTTACGAGAAGTACCCCGGGTAAAAAATGCCCCTTTATCAGGGTGAGTGCCTGGAAGTGTACGGTAACATATGCCGTCGTTATCAACATCGAGGTAGCGACCGTATTCGTCTAACTCATCAAGTTGTTGTGCTGAAAGCACTTTACCTAATTGATATTCTTGCTGATCATCCCAAATAAACTCTGCAGTTAAATGGTCATTCATACCTAAATCGAGATCACTCATGATAATAACTGGTGTCTGTAATTGGTCTGCTAGATCAAAAGCTTGCGCCGACAAGGTAAAACATTCAAACGGGTCTTGTGGAAATAATAATACTTGCTTGGTATCGCCATGTGATGCATAGGCACAGGCAAGAATATCAGATTGTTGTGTACGTGTAGGCATACCTGTAGATGGCCCAGCCCGTTGCACGTTAACTAATACCATAGGTATTTCAGCAAAATAAGCTAGCCCTAAAAACTCTGTCATTAGAGAAATACCAGGACCACTGGTAGCGGTAAAAGCTCTGGCACCATTCCAGCTAGCGCCAATGGCGATACCAATTGCTGCCAGTTCGTCTTCAGCTTGTACGAGTGCGTAATTTTTTTTGCCTGTCGCGGGATCAATGCGCAACCGCGCGCAATAGCTAGCAAACTTTTCAACCACTGATGTTGACGGGGTGATTGGATACCAGCCAACAACCGTAGCACCACCGTAAACTGCGCCTAATGCCGTTGCTGTATTACCATCAACCATAATGCGATTATTAATTAATTCCCGGCGCTCAACTCTTAAGCTAATGGGGCACTGAAAGTGCTGGTGTGCATATTGATAGCCCAATTCTAAAGCATATATATTTGGTGTAATTAGTTTATCTTTACCGCGAAATTGCTCCCCAACCAGTGTTTTTAGAACATCAAATTCAATGTTTAGTAATGCTGCCAATGCGCCAACGTAAATTACGTTTTTAAATAATTGGCGTTGTCTGGGATCTTGATATTCTTTTTGGCAAATTGCTGAAATAGGAATAGCGAGGTAGTTAATATCATCTCTGATTTCATGTGTTTGGAGTGCTCGAGAGGAATCGTATAATAAAAATCCACCACAGGCGACACTATCAATATCTTCTAACAAGCTTTGTGCGTTCATTGCCACAACTAATTCTGATTGACCGCCACGTCGTGCTAAAAAGTTACTCTCGTTGATACGTACTTCGTACCATGTAGGCATGCCTTGAATATTAGAAGGAAAAATGTTTTTTGCACTTACCGGAATACCCATACGAAGAATCGCTTTAGCAAACATGTTGTTGGCACTGGCTGAACCTGTGCCATTGGTATTTGCGAAGCGTACAACAAAGTCGTTGATACTTTGGCAAGTATTGACTTGCTTAGATGAAGACGTATTGCTCATTTTATTGTCGCTCCAATATTATCTATCATGAGTTTTTTCATATCCCAGGCGCCCGTGGGACAGCGCTCTGCACATAAACCGCAGTGTAAGCAAACATCTTCGTCTTTTATCATAATTCGGCCAGTTTTTAAGGCTGGAGAAACAAGTAATTCTTGCTGAGGGTTAATTTCTTTAACACGTAGCTTGTCGATGATCTGTTCAGCATTCTTGTCACTGTGTTGATCAACGTCGACAAAGTTTATACAGTCCATTGGACAAATATCGTCACATGCTGAACACTCAATACAGGTGTTTTCATTAAACACGGTATGAACATCACAATTTAAGCAGCGATGGGCTTCTTCTAACGCCAGTTTTTCGTCAAAGCCTAATTCAACCTCAGTATTTAATTGTTTTACGGCTTCTTCCCAAGCGATATGTGGTACTTGATGACGCTGCTCATGGCTAATGCCACTTTGATAACTCCAATCATGTATGCCCATTTTTTGGCTAACTAAATTAAAGCCAGCTTCTGGTCTGTCTTGTTGAGTGTCTTTACCTTGGCAAAATAAGTCGATTGATATGGCTGCTTGATGACCATTAGCGACTGCAGTAATTATGTTTTCTGGGCCAAATGCTGCATCACCGCCAAAAAACACCTGTGCCAAGCTTGATTGCAAGGTTTCTTTATTGAGTGTTGGTTGTTGCCACTTATTGAATTTGAGGCCTATATCTCGTTCTATCCAAGGGAAAGCTGTATCTTGCCCAACAGCAACAAGCACTAAATCACATTCTACCAGTATGGTTTCTCCGGTGGCGCGTAAGGTTCTTTTACCGTGTTCGTCGTAGCTTGAAGCAACCTTTTCAAAACGAACGCCTATAAACTTTCCACCTGAGATAACATATTCTATTGGGCTATGATCTGGGGTTATGGTAATACCTTCTGCCTGCGCGTCTGCTTTCTCCCAAGGTGATGCTTTCATGGCATCGAAGCTTGAACGAACTAAAACATTGACTTCACTGGCACCTAAGCGTTTTGCTGTTCGACAACAGTCCATTGCGGTATTACCACCACCAAGTACAACAACACGTTTTGGTGCCTCTTCGGTGTGTTTAAAGCTAACATTGGCTAGCCAGTTGATACCCACCTTAATATGATCACTAGCAAGGTCATGTCCTGGAATTTCTAACCAACGCCCTGATGGCGCGCCAGTACCGATAAAAATGGCATCAAACTTAGCTTGTAGTAATTTAGCTAAACTGGTTATTTCTTCACCAAAATGACACTCCACCCCCATTTGAAGAATATAGTTAAGTTCTTCGTCTAGAACCGTTTCCGGCAATCTAAATGCAGGAATTTGGCTGCGCATCATGCCACCCGCTTTAGCATCACGCTCATAAAGTACTACTTCATAGCCTAAAGGAAGCAGGTCTCTTGCAACTGTTAATGATGCAGGACCAGCACCAATTAAGGCGATACGTTTAGTATTTTTTTGTTGGGGAATCGAAGGTAAGTAGGAATAAATATCTTCTTTATAATCGCTGGCAACGCGCTTGAGTCGACAAATAGCAACGGGTTCAGCTTCTACACGCGTACGCCGACAGGCGGGTTCGCAAGGGCGATCACATACTCTTCCTAAAACCCCTGGAAAAACATTTGATTGCCAATTAATCATATAGGCTTCGGTATAGCGCTTTTCGGCAATTAAACGTATGTATTCAGGAACTGGAGTGTGGGCAGGGCATGCATGCTGACAATCGACAACTTTTAAAAAGTGCTGGTATGAAGAAGTATCGGTATTTTTCAATAGCTTATTCCTTAGCATTCAGGCTGTATAAATAATCTACACCCAAGACAGTGTTAATTAAACACTTTTCGTAATTAATTGCTTATTTTCTAGTCGGCCATTATCAAAGTTACTGGCAGATTAATTCTGCACCAGCAAATAACAATTAATGGTGATAGCGCACTGCGATGGTGCGCTGTTAGTTTGTTGTTAAATGTTAATCTATTGTTTTTAAAGGGTTATTTTGTTTGGCACGAGGATTGATAACCATAAAGGCACGACATTATAAGGATTAAAATAAATGAAATTAGTCAGTGCAATAATAAAGCCCTTCAAACTCGATGATGTTCGAGAAGCCATTTCCGAAGTTGGTGTTGAAGGCTTAACCGTAAGTGAAGTTAAAGGTTTTGGTCGACAAAAAGGCCATACTGAACTGTATCGAGGTGCCGAATACCAAGTAGATTTCCTGCCGAAGGTGAAACTTGAAGTTGCGGTAAATGATGATGTGGTGCAACGACTTGTCGAGGCAATTACCCAAGCGGCTCATACAGGTAAAATTGGCGACGGTAAAATTTTTGTATTTGACCTTGAGCAAGCCGTGCGTATTCGCACTGGTGAGCAAGATGTAGAAGCGATTTAGGAGTAAAACGATGGAACAAAATATTTTTCAATTACAGTATGCCATGGATACATTTTACTTTTTAATTTGTGGTGCTTTGGTGATGTGGATGGCGGCAGGGTTTTCAATGCTTGAAGCGGGTTTAGTTCGTGCAAAAAATACCACAGAAATTTTAACGAAAAACGTCGCTTTGTATGCTATTTCTTGCATGATGTATTTATTCATTGGTTACGACATTATGTACGGCGGTGGAGTATTCTTATCAGGCATTGAAACAGTTGACCCAGCCAAAGTTCTGGCAGACTTCTCTGCTCGTGAAGATGGCTTTACTGGCTCGGCGATTTATTCGGCCGCTTCCGATTTCTTTTTTCAGGTAGTATTTGTTGCCACTGCGATGTCGATAGTTTCAGGCGCCGTTGCTGAACGCATGAAATTATGGGCATTTTTAGCGTTTGCCGTTGTGCTAACTGCGGTAATTTATCCAATGGAAGGTAGTTGGACGTGGGGCGGAAATGCTGTATTTGGCTTATATAACTTAGCCGATTTAGGTTTTTCTGATTTTGCTGGCTCTGGTATCGTTCATATGGCTGGTGCTGCGGCAGCGTTAGCAGGGGTTTTATTATTAGGTGCCCGTAAAGGAAAGTATGGTTCTGACGGTCGAGTAAATGCTATTCCTGGTGCCAACTTACCAATGGCGACATTAGGGACTTTTATCTTGTGGATGGGTTGGTTTGGCTTTAATGGTGGCTCAGTACTGAAACTTGGCGATATCGCAAGCTCTCACTCGGTTGCTATGGTGTTTCTAAATACTAACGCCGCTGCCGCTGCTGGCGCTGTTTCTGCTTTGATTATGGCAAAAATTTTATTCAAAAAGGCTGATTTAACTATGGTATTAAATGGTGCTTTGGCAGGTTTAGTTGCAATAACGGCTGAGCCGTCAACACCAACACCGCTGCAAGCGACGATGTTTGGCGTAGTGGCCGGTATTGTTGTAGTGTTTTCTATTATTGCACTAGATAAACTAAAAATTGATGATCCTGTTGGGGCTATTTCTGTGCATGGTGTTGTTGGTTTGCTTGGCTTACTACTGGTGCCGGTAACGAATAGTGCTTCAACGGTTAGTGGACAACTCATTGGCGCTGCAACGATATTTATTTGGGTATTTGCCACCAGTTTTGTGGTTTGGTTTGCACTGAAAAAGTTGATGGGCATTCGTGTTAGTTCGGAAGAGGAATATGAAGGGGTTGATAAAGCCGATTGTGGTATGGAGGCTTACCCGGAATTTACCCGAGGTTAAGATGTTTTCGTAAATAGCATTAACTAAAAAACCAACAAAGCCGCGCCAGTTTATAATTTATGCTGGCGTTGTGCTTTTTCTACTTTTACGTTAACTAGAATGTAAGCCTATTGAAATAATTCGTAAAGTTTTACTGTTATCGTCAATAAAATGTGTAAAATTACCTCATTAATTGAGATGTTTATAAACGGATAACTTTATGGCTAGAGAGCAGTTTGGTGTTTGTGCAGAGCCGAGCCTTCACGGATATTATTTATTATTTAACGCTTTAGATGAGAAAAACTCATTTATTCGTCAGGCATTATCACGTTTACCGGCATTATTTGATAAGTATGCTGATCGTTTTTCTGAAGCTAACCTTGCAGGTGTTATCGCCATAGGCTCCAATTACTGGGATGAAATCTATCCCAAAGCTCGCCCTAAACATTTACGGTCATTTCCTGAAATGGCAGTGGATGATCGAATCGCTCCTGTTTGTAATTACGATATTTATATTGAAATTCGCAGTGACCGTGGTGATGTCAACCATATTGTTGCCACTAAGGTTTGTGAATTGCTTGCTGATAGTGTTGAGCTGGTTGAACAAGTTAGAGCATTCCGCTTTTTAGATGGTCGAGATTTAACAGGGTTTGTTGATGGCACCGAAAACCCGCAAGGACATCATCGCCGTAAAGTCGCCTTAATTAATGAGTCGCAAGACTCAGAGTTTTCATCAGGTAGTTATCTGCATATTCAGCGTTATCGCCATAATTTGAATCTGTGGAATTCATTAGAAGTGAAAGATCAAGAAGATGTTTTTGCCCGTACTAAAGTGAACAATGAAGAGTATTCGGAAGAAAATAAAGCGCCAACGTCACATATTAAACGAGTAAATCTAAAGGATAGTGACGGTAATAGCATTGAAATTTTACGTCAAAGTATGCCGTATGGTGATATGAAGCTACAGGGTTTATTCTTCGTATCTTATTGTCATTCGCCTGAGCCCTTTGAGTTAATGCTTGCAAGTATGATTGTTGGTGATGGCCATGGTCATAGTGATCATATGCTGAAATACACCCAAGCAGAAACTGGTGCGGCCTTTTTTGTACCAAGTCTAAATATACTTGCTGAGCTTGGCGAATAATTTTGCCAAACTCACATTAGATATTAAATAACTAAACCTAATGTTAATTTAATTAACTTAGGTTTTTTAAGAACAGCGCTTCAAGCTTACTAATGGTTTGCTTAATTTCTTTGGTATCGGTTGGGGCAATGAAAATGGTGTCGTCACCAGCAATGGTTCCCAATACACCGTCACTTTTACTTAAACTATCAAGTAAACGAGCAATTAGTTGTGCAGCGCCTGGGCTAGTGCGGATAATGATCATGACATCATTGTGTTCAATATCGAGTACTAATTGTTTTAGTGGGCTTTTTGCCGTCGGCATGCCAAGCTCAGCGGGCAAACAATAAACCATTTCTTGACGAGCATTACGGGTGCGAACAGCGCCAAACTTGCTGAGCATACGAGATACTTTTGATTGGCTGATATTTTCAAAACCTTGCGACTTTAATGCTACCGCAATATCGCCTTGAGAACTAAACTGTTCTTGCTTTAATAAATCTTTGAAGGCTTGTACTAAAGCTTCTTGTTTTTGTTGTCCACTCATAATTGCTCACTGCTCGAGTTATATTCTGATCGATAATAGTCTAGGGCGTGTTGAACTTTGCAGTATAAATTTTGTTCGAATTAAAAGTGATTTAATCGCGGCGTAGCGATTGAAGTATAGTCGTTCTATATAAATGAGCGACAACAACGAGTAAATTACTTTTAAATGAACCCTAAGGGCAGCGTTTCTTGAGTATTTTTACTGTGTTATCACTTATTTATGTGGAGCAACCACACGTTATAAGTTCTGCCTTGTATAAATACTCACTAAACTGCTGCAAAAAACATACACCAAAGTTCAATACGCCCTAGTTGTAATACCTAAGTATTATTCCACATTTTTTATTATACGGTATCCTTATAAACCAATACAGGTGAATAATTCCCAGTTGGTAAATTTATCTTGTTGACCGTTCCAAAAATAGCGGTGGATGATGTTCGCTGGTTTTACTTGTTTTAAATGCACCAATGCCGTGTAAAGTCGTTTATTTACGCAATCAAATTGGTATAAACATTGTTTTTTGGCCGTTTATGCTATATCTTTTGGCCGACAAATTATTACGTAATTACTCAAATTTCGGAGACATCAAATGAAAGTTGCTGTGCTAGGCGCTGCTGGTGGTATCGGCCAAGCGTTATCTTTACTATTAAAAACTCAATTACCTGCAGGTTCTGAGTTATCTTTATATGACGTTGCGCCAGTTGTTCCAGGTGTTGCTGTTGATTTATCACACATCCCAACAGCCGTTAAAGTTGAAGGGTTTGGTGCTGATGATTTAGCTGCTGCACTTTCAGGTGCTGATATTGTAATTATCCCTGCGGGTATGCCACGTAAGCCTGGTATGGATCGTGCTGACTTATTCGCTGTAAACGCTGGCATTATTAAAACATTGGCTGAAGGTATTGTTGCTAACTGTCCAAAAGCTTTAGTAGGTATCATTACTAACCCAGTAAACGGCACTGTGCCAATTGTTGCTGAAGTATTCAAAAAAGCAGGTACATACGATAAGAACCGTGTTTTTGGTGTAACTACACTTGATGTTATTCGCAGTGAAGCATTCATCGCCGAATTAAAAGGCATGGACGTGAATGATGTGAAAATCCCAGTAATTGGTGGCCACTCTGGTACAACAATTTTACCATTACTTTCTCAAGTTGAAGGTGCAACTTTCTCTGATGAAGAAGTTGCTGCATTAACACCACGTATTCAAAATGCTGGTACTGAAGTTGTAAATGCTAAAGCTGGTGGCGGTTCTGCAACACTTTCAATGGGCGCTGCTGCTGCTCGTTTTTGTTTATCTTTAGTTAAAGGTTTACAAGGTGAAGACGTTGTTGATTACGCTTATGTAGAAGTTGAAGGTGGTGATGCGCCATACTTTGCTCACCCTGTTCGTTTAGGTGTAAACGGTATTGCTGAAGTACTACCTTACGGCGAATTAAGTGCGTTCGAGCAACAAGCTAAAGACGACATGTTAGCAACGCTAACAGCTGATATTAAAGAAGGTGTTGATTTTATCAACGGCTAATTTGAGTTAGACATTGTTTAAAAAAACCGCGTATGACGCGGTTTTTTATTGCCTTAAATTTAATAAAACCGTTACTATGAGCGTGTTGCTTTAGGCAATATATAGTTTAATTTTAACAAGGAAAATAAATGGCAAATTCAGGAACGCGTCGCTGGCAGCTTATTCGAGAAAATTTAAGCTTTCAAATTAAGCTAATGTTAGATGCCGTAAGGGATGTACTGCTTAGTCCGGTAGCAATTGTTTGCACAATTCTTGATTTAGCTGCTGGTAATCATTCTGGCCAAGGTTATTTTCAACGGTTAATGAATATTGGTCATCAAAGTGATCATTGGCTCAATTTATTTGGAGATTCGCCAAATGATGCGAAAGCTAACCAGGCTGATAAGGATGTTAATCAAGTAAGCGGCAGCACTGATTTTGAACCTGAACAAAGCCATGAAGCTAGTTTGGTAGTAAGAAAAGCTAATGGTAAAGTAGACAGCAAAATTGAGAGTTTATTCTCACAAGTTGAAGAGCTTTTATCGCAGCAGTCTCAACAAGGTAATTCTGCCAAAGTGACGAAAGAAAAAATTGATCATTATCTGGACAGTATAATGTCTCGTCAGCGAGAGAGTAATCAGGATGTAGATGCAAGCCTTGAAGGTTCAGGCGCTGCTACTGAGCACAACCATTCTATTAACACTGATGTTAATAATCAAAAATAACGACTAATAACTCTCCGCTAATTTAGTTTGCTGTAAAACTAACCCCTACCTCGTAAATAAAAGTATTTCTCACTCTAGATGTAAATCAACTGTTTTCTTTGCTCCCACTTTTCATTGTTAATTTTATATATTATATTGTATGCAATTTTCGAGGGGTAAGGGTAGTAAATTGGGCATTAAAAAAGAAAACAGATGGATAGCGCAAAGGTTTTTGTTGTTGACCGCCTTTGCATTATTGTTCGGCTATGGCAATAGCAATACGGCAAGCGCCGAACTAGCACCTGTTACAGAAGTACTTTCACAGGTAACTGATTGTAATAGCACTATTGTTATTCGTTCACAATCATTAGATAAAGAACAGTTAGATTCCGCGTGCAAAATTCTTATTACGCAAGAAGATAAGTTTCATGCTGTTTTTAATACCCGTGGTAAGCCGGTTGCTGATGATAATAATGTCAAAATGAGAGCTAATATTTATTCGAATCGTGATGAATTTGTGAAATATGCCACAGCTCATTTTAATATGCCAACCAATAATGGTGGCATGTATTTAGAAGGTTATCCCGATAAAGTGGGTAATCAGGCAGAGTTTGTTGCTTATGAGCGCTCGGGAAAAATTTGGAATTTAAAGCATGAGTATATCCATTATCTTGATGGCCGTTTTAATAAATATGGTGATTATTGTAATGGTTTGCATGACGACCATGCGGGGCCAGAGTTTTGTCCAAGCCCGCACTTAGCATATCCACATATTGTTTGGTGGGCAGAGGGGTTAGGGGAATATTTAGCTTGGGGTGAAAGTAATCCAAAAGCTGTTGCGCTGGCGCAAGAAAATAGTTTTACATTAAGCGAGTTGTTTAATACCAGTAGTAATGAAAATACTGGTGCTGATCGTGTTTATCGCTGGGGCTATTTAGCTGTACGTTTTATGATGGAGCAGCATCGCGAATTAATTGATGAAATGTTAGTTCATGTGCGTAGCGGTAATTGGCAAGGATATCAGCAATTAATCAAAACTTGGGGTACGAGCTTAGATGCTGAGTTTAGCCAATGGCTACAAAGCCTTGAAGCGCCATAACTAAGCTAAATAAGCATAGATAGTATTTAATTTAGGTTATGGGTAAAATGCCTATAACCTAAATGCAATTATTGTTGGATACTCCCTAAACCCCTATGCAAGATTCACCTAATACCACGCAAGCACTCAATTATAAGTCAACGTTTATTTTAGATAAGTCACATTTTACCGAGTGTTATGAAGAGTCGGTGCCACAACAATCTTTTTCTCAGCTTTATTTTAAAGCGGCTGTTATGCTGTTAATTGGTGCGGGCCTTGTGCTGTTTACTGATTTTAACCCCTATGCCGCTTGGTTTATTTTTTCATTGGGTATTTTAGAAGTGGTCAGTATGCATTACCGCAAGCCATGGTGGGTTATGCGTCAAATGTTTAGCAAAGTCGCTAAGGCAGAAGTAACACTAGAAATCACCGAAGATTATATTCGTACGTTTTCGTTTTATAACGATAATAAGATGTTTTATCAAGATATAAAAAATATAACGCCTACCGATAAAGGTTGGTTGATTAACCATAAAACAGGTCGCCATTATATTTCTAATCGGTGTTTAAATGAACAAGTAAAGCAATTTTTACAAGCTAAATGATGAATACTTACTCAATTATTTATCGATTTATTGTATTTTTTATCTCAAATACTCTAGTACACCTATTTTTATAAGAGTTTTATTCAAGAAAAACATCCACTTATTCAAAATCGTTATTTATTCATTTATTAGGTTTATTTTTAAAGCAATTTATACCAGAATGAAATGAGTTAGATATGTAAATGGAATTAACAAACGATAAAAATAATTAACAATTGTCATCCGCATTTAACATAAAAAAATAATAATAAATGCGTGGCCGTTTACTGGGTGAATCAGGTGAAAAAAATAATTTTGGGAATGTTGGTGCTATTGGCATCGTCAACGCTATTGCAGGCAGTAGAATTAAATACCATTGGAGTTCTGCCAAATACTCCTTCTTATGGCACAGTGGAGGTTACTAAAAGTGTTAGCTTTATTAGTAACTTTCAAGGTGAGCCTAATTGGCGCCGCCCTCCGAAAAATATCACAGGAAAACTATTGAGTGAACAAGGTCGTGTAACGGCATTGGTGGTATTGGCTGAAAATTTTCCAGCAACCGACACAGACAATAATAAATACTGTAGAAAGCCATTTGCCAAAGGAACCTTTCAAGGTGAAATTGTTGTTTGTCAGCAAAGTGAGATCGCGAGTAATGTCTTGGCTGAAAATTTAAAGGAAGCAGGAGCATCAGGTATGATCATTCAAGCAATGTCACTCGAAATAATTGACGATACTATTGTCGACTCTATTCCTAGCGTTAGCGCCAATTTAGATGCTTATTTTCTACTTAAAAACTGGGTTAATTACAGTAAGCCAGGAACTGCTATCGCAACTATTGGAGAATAAGAATTTAAAATAGTTATAGGGTGTGAAGTTGCAAAATAGTTAAGTAACTTCAAACCTCCCTTCCCATATACACATTTAAATATTTAATCTAAATCAGGTTAAATGAGAATAATTCTCAAAAACCTTGACACCACCCCTTATCTTCATTAGTCTGACGGAAAATTTAGTTATTCAAATTTAAACCATTTTCTGAATTATTTAGGCGGGCTTCATGTTAAATAAAATTTGCTTTTCATTTCTTGTTTTAGTGACGTTATTGGCTACAAGTTACAGTGCGTTAGCAAGTGAAGAGGTGAATGTTTATTCCTATCGCCAACCTTTTCTTGTAAAGCCACTTTTTGATGAATTTACCAAACAATCAGGCGTTAAAGTTAATGTTGTATTTGCCAAAAAGGGTATGGCTGAACGCTTAGCTAGAGAAGGTGAATATAGCCCTGCTGATGTTTTACTCACTACAGATATTAGCCGATTAGTTGAATTACATGATAAGTCATTATTACAAGCTGTTGATTCAAACAAACTAGAGCAGGCTATTTCTGAACAGTTTCGTGCAAATGACGATACTTGGTTTGCCTTAACGACACGTGTCCGAAATATTTATTCTGCTAAACGGTTAGGTAATATTGAGCTGAGTTATGAAGATTTAGCAGACCCTAAATACAAAGGTCGTGTATGTACACGTAGCGGTAAACACGCTTATAACGTTGCTTTAGTTTCTTCGATGATTGCGACTCACGGTGAAGCAAAAACGCTAGAGTGGTTAGAAGGTGTAAAAACTAATTTAGCGCGTAAACCACAAGGTAATGACCGTGGTCAAGTTCAAGCCATTCATCAAAATTTATGTGATTTAGCTATTGGTAACAGCTACTATTTCGGCAAAATGCAAACCAACAAAGATCAACAAGTATGGGCTGAAGCGGTTAATATAAACTTCCCAAATCAGGATAATCGTGGTGCACACGTAAATATTTCTGGTGTAGCAATGGCAAAGTATGCGCCAAATAAAGCTAATGCTTTAGCGCTAATGGAATTTTTAGTATCTGAGCAAGCACAGCAAATGTATGCAGAAACTAATATGGAATATCCGGTACGTGATGGCGTAAAATGGTCAGAGCGTGTTGCGTCTTGGGGCGAATTTAAGGCTGATAATTTATCATTAGAAACCATTGCCAAGCATAGAAAAGCAGCACTGACCTTATTAGATAAAGCAAAATTCGACTTATAACTCACTATTGATTAACAATATTTAAAGTTCTCTATTGTGATAACAGGTAATAAAAGTACCAGCTGGAAGTTCTCTAGCTGGTTTTTTGCATTAGCACTCATGGCGCCGATAGTGGTGATGGTGGTTGCAGGTGCTAATGCTTCAACTGTGCTATTTACACATTTATGGTCAACGGTATTGCCTGAATACATTAGCAACACCTTAATTTTAGGCTTTTTAGTTGCCATATTAACCTTATTTTTTGGTGTGCCGGCGGCAGTACTTGTTAGCCAAACTAATGTTTATATGGCAAAGCAATTACGTTGGTTGCTTATGTTACCGCTAGCTATGCCCGCGTACTTAGTTGCCTACCTTTATACCGATTTATTTGATTATGCCGGCCCAGTTCAACGCTTTTTACGCGCATGCTTTGGTTGGCAGTCTCCAAGTGATTACTATTTTTTCGATATTAGAACCATAGGTGGTGCGGCTGTTGTTATTGCTCTCGTACTATTTCCTTATGTTTATATGTTGACTCGCACTGCGTTTGAAAATCAAGATAGAAACTTATTGCGTGCTAGTAGGTTACTTGGATGTAATGAAAAGCAAAGCTTTTATCAAATAGCGCTGCCATTAGCACGACCAGCTATCGCTATATCGCTAACCTTAGTGATTATGGAAACTTTAGCTGATTTTGCTACAGTACAGTATTTTGCTGTTAATACCCTAACCACGGCAATTTATGATACTTGGCTGGGGTATGGAGACTTTCCTGCCGCTAATGCACTAGCAAGTATGCTGATGTTGTTAGTTCTGTTTGTTGTGGTAGCTGAACAAAAAGCAAGAGCAGGTCAGCGACATCAATCTTCTCGTCCCAATACAGAACAAGAAATAAAAAAGCTTTCTTTGCCGCAACAGGTGTTAGCAAGTGTATTTTGTTGGGGATTAGTGATTACTGGCTTTTTACTACCGCTTGCTTTACTTATTGTAATGGCACTGGATTATTCAGACTTTCAGCAACTACTTAGCCTGATTGAGACAGGTAAAAATAGCATTACTGTGGCAACCTATAGCGCCACCATTGCAACATTAGTAGCATTGTTTTTGGGGTTATTTTATCGTTTACATCATAGCAAAGGGCGCATGCTACCATTGCAAATTTCTGGCTTTGGGTATGCAATTCCAGGGACAGTTTTAGCGATGGCGATGTTAGCGACATTTGGCCCGTTGGATCATATGATAAATGATCTCGCAAAGTATTTTGCTATAAAACCGCCAGGGTTGATCCTTTCTGGAACTGTCTTTGCTATTATTTTTGCTTATGTGGTGAGGTTTTCAGCGATTGCCAATGGCACAATTTCAGCCGGTGTAGGGCAAATTCCCAAGTCGTTAGATTTAGCACCAGCCAGTTTAGGCATAAAATTATTGCCAACGGTTTTTCGTGTTCATTTACCGCTTTTGAAATCTTCTATTTTTGTTGCCTGGTTGCTAGTGTTTGTTGAAGCGATGAAAGAACTACCAGCAGTACTGTTGCTTCGACCGTTTAATTTTGAAACCTTAAGCACACAGGTTTACCAACTTATTTCAGATGAACAATTAGAGCAAGGGGCCTTAGGTGCTATATTAATTGTGTTATTTGGTCTCTTACCTATTATTTTTCTTAATCGTCAAAAGGATAACAAGTGAACGAACTGATCAAAATTGACAATGTAGCGGTTAAATTGCAAAACAAATCGATTTTATCTGGCGTTGAGTTGTCGCTAAAGCGAGGAGAAATATTAGGCTTAGTTGGCCCAAGCGGTTGCGGTAAAACCACTCTACTTAACACCTTAGCCGGCTTTATTGAGCAATCAGACGGCGAAATTACTATTAGTGCAGTTGATAAATCACCGCTGCATATTTCTCTGAAAAATATGCTCCCGGCTGAAGCGCGTAATATTGGTATGATTTTCCAAGACTATGCGTTATTTCCTCATCTTTCAGTAACTGAAAATATTTGTTTCGGTATTAAAAAATTGAGCAAAACTGCACAACAGCAGCGTTGTCAGGAACTGTTAGACTTACTTGAACTCAGCGAGTATGCGACGCGTTTTCCACATCAGTTATCTGGTGGTCAACAGCAGCGCGTTGCTATTGCACGAGCGCTCGCACCGCAGCCAAGTCTATTATTGTTAGATGAGCCTTTTTCCAACATTGATGCTCGATTACGTAATGAGTTGATGATTGAAATCAGGCAGCTTCTTAAACGCCTAGACATGACCGCCATTTTTGTCACCCACAATAAAGATGAAGTTTTTACCTTTGCTGATAAAATTGCCGTAATGCACCAAGGGCAAGTTTTACAGGTTGGCGCGCCCGCAAAAGTTTGTCAACAACCAAGCAGCTGGCAAGTGGCTGACTTTTTACAATTAGGTAGTTGGCTGCCTGTGAAAGCACAATCATCACAGGAGTTAATACAACTTAATAGTGCTATCGGCAATATTGCTGAAACCGCTATTAGTAATATTAGTGGGCTATTAAGTATCGCTAATCATGCTAATTACCAATTATTGGTTAAACCAAATGATATTAAGTTATCTACTTCACAAGCGAATAATGTTGTCATTGAACATATTGGCGTAACTGAGCAGGGGTATCATTACCTGCTCAATAGTATTGAACAATCTTCGCCATTGGCTTTTACTCAGCTGAGCTTTTACAGCGAACAATTATTTAGTTTGGGTCAAGCCTTAGCAATTGAGTTACATGACGGACAATTTCTTTTATATCCAACCGAGTAAGTTCTTTATTTACACATTTATGGGAATTTTATCTCCTGTTGTCGCCAATTTGTGACAGTGACCTAGCTCATTATGGTAAAAATAATTAAATTTTGAGGCTAAATTGGGTAACAGATCCACAAAAGCCCACAATTTCATTAACTTCCCTCTAAGCCTTTATTTTCTAGGCGATCCGTTAAATTAAATTACGAAAACTTTGCTTGACATAAGTTTGCTTTACTCACTAAACTGTATCAATGTGGGAAAAAGTGGGAAATAGTGGATCATCAAAGATCCCAAAATAATAAAACGGATTATGTATAGAGGCGCAAGCGCAATAACGCTCGATAGTAAAAATCGCATAACGATACCAACGAGGTATCGCGAAGAGCTTATGGCCGATTGCCAAGGAAAAATGGTCTGTACTGTTGATATTCAACACCCGTGTTTATTGTTATATCCGCTACCCGAATGGGAAGAAATTGAATTAAAACTTTGTAATTTATCGAGCATGAATCCGCAAGAACGGCTATTACAGCAAGTATTGTTGGGAAATGCGTCAGATTGCGAAGTTGATAAAAGTGGTCGCTTACTCATTAATGGCCCTTTACGCCAGCATGCAGGCTTAGAAAAAAGCTTAATGTTGGTTGGCCAACTTCGAAAATTTGAAATTTGGAGCGAAGCTGCGTGGCAAGCACAAATGCAGCAAGGTATTGCAAAAATTCAATCAGGTGAAATAGAGCTGACTGAACGCTTACTTGATTTATCTTTATGATAATCAGTGAATGACATTAATGAAAACCAAAGAGCGTTGATAAAATCTAATGCAACAAGATAAATCACATATTTCCGTATTACTTGAAGAATCGATCACTGGCTTGGCGATAAAGCCTGATGGTGTTTATATCGATTGTACCTTTGGTCGTGGTGGTCATTCAGGTTTGATCTTAGAGCATTTAGGTGAAAATGGTCGCTTAATCGCCATAGATAGAGATCCTACTGCCATTGCTGCAGCAGAAAAATATGCTGATGACAAAAGATTTGTTATTGAGCATTTTGGTTTTGCTGAGTTGCAAAATATTGTTGAAAAACATCAGCTGGTGGAAAAAGTTGATGGCATTTTATTAGATTTAGGTGTTTCGTCACCTCAGCTTGATGAAGCAGAGCGTGGCTTTAGCTTTATGAAAGATGGTCCATTAGATATGAGAATGGATACCAGTCGTGGTCAAACAGCGGCGCAGTGGTTGGCTGTTGCGGATGTTGAAGACATCACTTGGGTTTTACGTACCTTTGGCGAAGAAAAGCATGCTTGGCGCATTGCGAATGCCATTGTTGATGAGCGTGAAGAAAATCCATTAATCAGAACTGGACAGCTAGCAGCTTTGATCAAGAAAACGGCACCGCAACGTGAAATTAAAAAACATCCGGCAACGCGCAGTTTTCAGGCGATTCGTATGTATATTAACAGTGAATTAGAGCAAATTGAGAAAGCCTTAGCCGCCTCTTTAGCGGTACTTAGAGAAGGTGGTCGTTTAACTGTGATCAGTTTTCATTCGCTTGAAGATAGATTAGTTAAACAGTTTATGAAGAAGCATTCACAGGCGAAAAAGGTGCCACGTGGTTTACCTATCAGCGAAGAAGAGCTGAATAAAGGCAAAAGTTTAGCGTTAGTAGGCAAAAAACTGAAGCCTACAAAAAATGAAGTAGCAGAGAATGTGCGCTCACGTAGCTCAGTATTACGAGTTGCAGAGAGATTAGCACGTTAATAATGGTGCTCTAAAATGGCAACCAAGAAAGTTGTGTTAGCACTAGATATATGGCATGACATTCAACGCCATTTATTGATTTATGGCATTTTATTTTTAGTTATTGTTTCGGCGTTTTCGGTGATTTATTTCACCCATTTAAATCGCCAAACAACCAGTAAAATTGAAATGTTATTGACTGAGCGTGACGCACTGGAAAATGAGTGGCGTAACTTGTTACTCGAACAAAACAGTTTAGCAGAGCATAGCGCGATAGAAAGTAAGGCTGAAAAGCAGCTAAATATGACCAGACCGGATGCGAATTCGGAAATCATTCTAAAATTACCATAATTTATTTATATGAATAGAGCAGTGAAGAAATCAGCACAGTTTAAACCGAACACCGTAGCATGGCGTTTTTACGTTGTGTTAGCGGCGGTTGTGCTGATTTACGCTGGTTTAATGGCACGTACAGCTTATATTCAAGTGATTGAGCCTGACATGTTAAAAAAGCAGGGTGATAACCGCTCATTGCGTACTAACACTAAAACGGTACAACGTGGTTCTATTGTTGACCGAAACGGTCATGAACTAGCAATTAGCGTACCCGTAGAAACGGTGTGGGCGGATCCAAAGATCATCTTCGAAAGTAATGCACTAACCATGGACAAACACTGGCAAGCGCTAGCTGATGTGCTTGGACAGAATGTTAATAAGTTAAAAGTTCGAGTAACAAAAAATCCTAATAAGCGTTTTGTTTATATTGAGCGTAAAGTTGCACCTGCGATGGCAAATTATATTCGTGAATTAAAAATTCCAGGTATACATCTACGTAAAGAATCGAAACGTTTTTATCCTGCAGGTGAAATTAGTTCGCATGTTGTTGGTTTTACCAATGTTGATGATAAAGGTATTGAAGGCGTTGAACGTGTTTATGATCAGTTATTAACTGGTGAAAATGGCGAAAAAAAATATCGTAAAGACGCGAAAGGTAGAAAAATTGAAATTCTATCAGTAAAAGAGTCAACGCCACCAAAAGACATTATTTTAAGTATTGATCAACGTATTCAAGCATTGGCTTATAGTGAACTTAAAGGTGCGGTAAAAGCCTTTAAAGCAACGTCTGGCTCTGCTGTTGTTACCAATGTGCATACCGGTGAAGTATTAGCGCTAGTAAATAGTCCGTCATACAACCCAAACAATCGTGCAGGTGTTGCTATTCATCGTTTTCGTAATCGCGCCATTACCGACATTTATGAGCCTGGTTCAACCATGAAGCCACTAACGGTATTAACCGCGTTAGAGTTTGGTAGTGTTGAAAAAGACAGTATTGTTGATACTTATCCAGGATGGATGCGTTTAGGTGGCAGCCGCGTTGCTGATCCTCGGTATTTAGGAAAAATTACCTTGCCAGAATTATTAGTACACTCTTCTAATATGGGCACTACTAAGCTGGCGTTATCAGTACCGAAAGATTATTTAATTGATAAGTTTTTTGATGCTGGCTTTTCAGAAGATACAGGAACTGGCTTAGTGGGCGAAAGTTCGGGCATGATGCATGATAGATCTCGCTGGTCAAAATTTGAATTAGCGACCTTATCTTGGGGGCATGGAGTTGCAATTACGCCGATACAATTAGCCCGTTTTTATTCAACACTAGGCAACGGCGGTTTGAAGAAACCATTAACAATATTAAAGCAGCCAAAGGGTAGTGAGCTTGCTGATGAAAGTGAGCGAATTTTCTCGCAAGAACACAGTCAAAATGTTGTAGAAATGCTTGAACATGTGGTGAATGAGCAATATACCGTTGCAAAAGTCGATGGTTATCGTGTCGGCGGTAAAAGTGGTACGGCAATCAAAGCGTTTGCTGGCGGTTATGGTAACGATTATGTTGGCTTATTTGCCGGCGTAGCACCTATTTCTAATCCTGAAATTGCTGTGGTGGTGGTTATTGATGATCCCGGTGGTGATTTATATCATGGCGGTGAAGTTGCAGCGCCGGTGTTTTCCAGAATCATGAAAGGAGCACTGCGGTTGCTGAATGTTCCGCCTGATGCGAATTCAATAATATCCTCACTGCCAACAGAGCAACAATTTGAGAAATCCCATAAGGAGCGTGACCATGTCTGATCACGCTTTACGCGTTTATAATCGCCCAACTTTATTATCAGCCATTGATGCTGTGTTATCGGTTGCTGAAATAGCACTAGCGCCACAAGAATATTCGCAGCTTAGGCAAATGCTTGCGAACCAGTCGAGTGCCATTTTAGTCAATGATACTCGCGCTTTAAACGCCGGCGATGTTTTTTGTGCTGTTGTTGGCACGGTACAAGACGGTCGACAGTATGTTGAGCAAGCCATAGATACAGGGTGTGCTATGGTGTTGGAAGAAACGCAAAATGCTTCAGAGCATGGACAATTACACTGGCATGAAACAAGCACAGCTAACGTTGTGCCAGTTCTACGATATTATCAGTTAAATGATAACTTATTTGCGGTGGCAAAAGCATTTTATGGCATGCCGCAGCAATCCCTCAATATTATTGGTATTACTGGCACCAACGGTAAAACCAGCACTAGCCAAATTATTGCCAATTTACTTGATGAATGTAGAAAAAACTGTGCAGTAATAGGCACTACAGGCGCCGGTAAACTTTCGAATTTGCAGACGATTGAAAATACCACTCCTGGGGCAACGCAACTTCATCAACTGTTGGCGCAGTTTGCTGAGCAAGATACTTCTGATGTTGCCATGGAAGTGTCCTCACATGCACTGGCACAAAAGCGTGTTATCGCTGAATTATTTAATGTTGCGGTTTATACCAATTTAACACGCGATCATCTAGATTTTCATAATACTATGGCGGCTTATGCTGAGGCTAAGCGGGCGATATTCTCACAGAATGCTAAACAAGTTGCGGTCATCAATGCCGGTGATACTCAAGCTCAAACTTGGCTGAAAAACTGGCCGTCAATGCAACCGTTGGTGGTATATGGCCGAAATGAAAGCATTCAAAGCTATCCTCGATTTGTGCTAGCTAAAAATATTAAACATCATAGTAATGGCGTGAGCTTTCAGCTGCATACCGAGCGTGGGCAATGCGAGATCACGAGTAAGTTACTTGGCGACTTTAATGTTGAAAATTTACTCGCCGCTATCGCGGTATTAATGATTGAGAATATTGCCTTAACTGAGCTTGCCAAAGCGGTAAAAAATATTTCTGCGATAATCGGCCGAATGGAAGCCTTTACAGGCAGTGAAAAACCTACGGCTGTGGTTGATTACGCTCATACGCCTGATGCGTTATCGAGTGCACTTGATGCTTGTCGTTTGCATTGTCGAGGCAAGCTTTGGGTTGTATTTGGTTGTGGTGGTGATCGTGATGTTGGTAAACGTGTGCAAATGGCGCAAGTAGCGGAACAAAAAGCAGACAGTATTATCATAACTAATGATAATCCGCGTACTGAAAACCCTGAAGCAATAGCACAAACAATCATAGCTGGCTTATCGACAACTGAAAATGTCATGAAAATTTTAGATAGAGAACAAGCTGTTTTAACTGCATTACACAATGCCAGCGCCGATGACGTGGTGCTGTGTGCAGGAAAAGGTCATGAAGACTATATTATTTTTGGTCAGCAAAAACAGTACTACGATGAACGCGCTGTTGTTGCACGCTTTTATGCTAATGACGGTGAGGGCAAATTATGATCCCATTATTATTAGCTGAAGTTGCTGAAGCTATTGATGGACATTTGAATGGTGAAAACCTAACTATTAATGCAATTAGTACTGACAGTCGAGCATTAAACAAAGGTGATGTCTTTCTAGCATTAAAAGGGCCAAATTTTGATGGTCATAAATTTGTTGTTCAGGCGAGCGAACTAGGTTGCAGTGCTGTTATTGTGCAACAACTAAGCACTGATGTTGATATTAGCCAAATAGTGGTTGAAGACTGTCATAAGGCGTTAGGACAAATTGCCGCTTACGTTAAGAGTAAAGTCGCACCTAAAACAGTTGCCATCACAGGTAGCAGCGGTAAAACCACAGTAAAAGAAATGGTTGCGGCAATTTTAGGGCGATTAGGTAATGTTTTAGCGACCAAAGGCAATTTTAATAATGACATTGGTGTACCACTAACGTTATTACGATTAGAGCAAGAACATGATTTTGCTGTTGTTGAATTAGGCGCAAACCATATTGGAGAAATTGCGTACACCTCAGCATTGGTTAAGCCCGACGTGGCAATAATTAATAACATTGCTGCCGCACATTTAGAAGGTTTTGGTGATTTATCTGGTGTCGCTCGAGCAAAAGGTGAGATTTTCCAAGGTTTAGTGGCTGGTGGCGTGGCAATTTATAGTCAAGATAATCAATGGGCTCATAAATGGCAATGGCGCTTAACAGACAAAAATATTCAAAATTTTTCTTCTCAAGGCAAGGCCGATTGTTATAGCCATGAAGAAGTACTTGATGATAACGGTTGCGCTAGCTTTAAACTAACCACACCGAAAGGAAGTACTTATATAGAGCTGACTGTACCTGGTCATCACAATGTTTCAAATGCCGTTGCTGCTGCGACAATAGCGCTAGAATTTGATGCCAGTGTCGAAGATATTCGTTTAGGTTTAGCTGAAATGTCACCAGTTAAAGGGCGCTTAAATCTACATCAGCTAAATAAAGGGATGAAGTTAATTGATGACACGTACAACGCAAATGTTGAGTCAATTAACGCCGCTTCAGACTTGTTAGCAAGTTACTCAGGTAGAAGGGTGCTAATTTTAGGCGATATGGGTGAATTGGGCAGTGAGGCACGCCAATACCACCAAGAAGTTGGAGAACATGCAAAGCAACAAGGCATAGATGATTTATTGACACTAGGTGTTTTGAGTCAAAATACCTCAGATGCTTTTTATCAAGGGCAAGTTCATTCAACTCAACATTTTACTAGTAGAGAAAAATTGTTATCACGATTACAAATGTTGCTTCAAGATGAAGCACAACAAACTACCATTTTAGTTAAAGGTTCACGCAGTGCTCATATGGAATACGTAGTAGCTGATATTATTCAATGGCAAAACAGCCAAACTACGCAGGAGCATGCATAATGTTACTTTGGTTAGGTGAGTATCTCACTCAATATTTTTCATTTTTTAACGTATTTTCTTATTTAACTTTTCGAGCGATTGTTTCAACTTTGACGGCTTTAGCGCTTTCATTGTATTTCGGACCTAAGCTGATACGTGCTTTGCAAAGAATGCAAATAGGTCAAACCGTGCGTGATGATGGCCCAGAAAGTCATTTATCAAAGTCAGGAACACCGACTATGGGTGGTATCTTAATTCTCGCCTCTATTGTTGTTAGTGTGTTGCTATGGGCCGATTTAAGTAACACCTATGTTTGGGTGGTGTTATTTGTCGTTGTTAGTTTCGGTTTGATTGGATTTGTTGATGATTACCGCAAGGTTATTCGTAAAGACTCAAATGGCCTAATTGCCCGCTGGAAGTATTTTTGGCAAACCGTTGCAGGTTTGGCAACGGCGATATTTTTATATCAATTTGCGCAAAGCCCTGAAGAAACAACTTTGCTTATTCCATTTATTAAAAATGTCTTACCTCAGCTTGGTTTGCTGTACATCGGATTAGTCTACTTTGTCATTGTTGGTACCAGTAATGCTGTGAACTTAACAGATGGCTTAGATGGCTTAGCAATAGTGCCAACCATTATGGTGGCCGGTGCTTTTGCTGTTTTTGCTTATATGACAGGTAATGCTGTTTTCTCTGAATATTTACATATTCCGCACATTGCATTAGCCAGTGAATTAGTGGTGGTATGTACGGCTATTGTAGGTGCTGGCCTTGGATTTTTATGGTTTAACACGTATCCAGCTCAAGTGTTTATGGGCGATGTAGGCTCATTGGCTTTAGGGGCTGCATTAGGTGTCATTGCAGTACTGGTTCGCCAGGAATTAGTGTTGTTTATTATGGGCGGTGTTTTTGTCATGGAAACTCTGTCAGTTATTTTACAAGTAGGTTCGTATAAATTACGTGGTCAGCGTATTTTTCGTATGGCACCAATACATCATCACTATGAGTTAAAAGGTTGGCCAGAGCCGCGAGTAATCGTACGCTTTTGGATTATCTCTTTAGTGTTAGTGTTGATTGGTTTGGCTACATTAAAACTGCGTTAGTGGCGCAAGTTTAAAAATTAAAATTATGATTTAAGTAAGGTGAAAGTAAGCGCGTGAGTAAGCAATTGCAATCGTCGGTAACGACGCAATTTGACAAGAAAAACGTGGTGATCTTAGGAATCGGGATCACGGGGTTGTCGTGCGCGCGCTTTTTACATCGTTATCAGGTACCGTTTGCTGTTAACGACAGCCGAACTATGCCAATTTCACCAGGCGATTTTAAGCACCAATTTGCTGATAATACTTTAGTGTTAGGTAAATGGGATCATAGTTTAATTTCAAAAGCCGATGTGTTGATTGTTAGCCCTGGTATTGATTTAGCGGATCCTCAAATTAAGGCTGCGCTGCCAACTAATTGCGACATTATTGGTGATATTGAATTATTTTGCCGACTTAGCTCAACGCCGGTAATTGCTGTTACGGGCTCAAATGGTAAGTCGACTGTTGTCTCTATGCTAAACCATGTTGGCAATGCACTGGATTATAAAGTGCAATTAGGTGGCAATATTGGTTTACCTGTTTTAGACCAAATAGAACAGCCAGCAGATTTTATTGTTCTGGAGTTATCTAGCTTTCAATTAGAAACAGTTCGCAGCATGTCGGCACTATCTGCAACAGTGTTAAATCTTAGCGATGATCATTTAGATCGCCACAAAACCATAGAAAATTATGGGCAAATTAAGCAGCGCATTTATCATCAATGTCAAAACGCTATTTATAATCGGGATGACATAGCGACATTACCGTATCAGCAATATCGTGACAGTACGGCATTTAGCTTTGGCAGCGAACAGCCTCAGGTAGGTCAGTTTGGCATTGCTAATATTGCCGATGAAAGCCAGTTAATGTTTGGAAATAAAGCGCTTATAGCGATGAAAGATTTACCGCTGCAAGGTATTCATAACGCACTTAATTACTTAGCTGTTTTAGCGCTAGGTCACGGAGCTGGTTGGAACTTAGACACTATGCTTGCGAGTTTAAAAACTTTTAAAGGCTTAGCGCATCGTTGTGAAGTGATTGAAACTAGTGATGGTATTCGCTGGGTTAATGATTCAAAAGCGACAAATGTTGGCGCCACAATAGCTGCTATTGAAGGATTAGCACCAACACTAGGAACTAACAAGCTAATTTTAATTGCTGGCGGTGATGGTAAAGGTGCTGATTTCTCGCCTTTGATGCCTGCGTTAACAGTGCAAGTTGATTACTTAATAACACTAGGTAAAGATGGCGATCAAATTGCCAATTTGCGTTTACCTAATCAAATCGAAAAAACACGGCGGGTTGATAGTTTAGTTGATGCCGTTCAATGTGCTCGTATGCAAGCAAATTCGGGCGACATGGTATTATTATCACCTGCCTGTGCAAGTTTAGATATGTTTGCAAATTATGTGGAACGTGGTGTGGTGTTCATCAAGTCAGTGCTTTTGCCTAAGGAGTGTGATTAATGTCTGCTTCTTTTGCGCAACTATCACAATGGACTATGCCGAAATGGTTGAAAATGGAGTCGTCCTCTGTTTCAACTTTTGATAGAAGTTATCTGATCCTCGCGCTAAGCATGTACATGATTGGCTTAGTCATGGTGGCAAGCTCGTCAATGCCGGTGGCGGAGCGATTATTTGATAATCCTTTTCATTTTGTCGTTCGCCACATGATTTATATTTGTTTAAGTTTAGTGATAGCGGCTGCAGCCTTGCAAATTCCCATGAGTCGTTGGCACCAGTATAGCGGTAATTTATTGCTGTTAGGCATAGTATTACTGGTCGTAGTCTTACTGATTGGCAGAAATGTTAATGGCTCAACCCGTTGGATTGTTGTGGGCCCTATTACAGTGCAAGCTGCCGAGCCGGCAAAATTATTTTTCTTTTGTTATTTATCCGCGTACTTAGTTCGACGACGTGATGAAGTGATGGAAAATATCAAAGGCTTCGCAAAACCTTTGGTGGTATTTGGTGTGTTGGGCGGCCTTCTACTGATGCAGCCAGACTTAGGCACTATTATCGTGATGTTCGTAACTACATTTGGTTTGCTCTTTTTAGCTGGTGCTAAGTTGTGGCAGTTTATCGCTATTGCCGGTGTTGGTATTAGCTTACTATCGATGTTGGCTTATTTTTCTCCTTATCGCTGGGCACGAGTTACCGGCTTTTTAGACCCATGGAAAGATCCTTTTGGCAGTGGCTATCAGTTAACGCAGTCCTTGATGGCGTACGGTCGTGGAGAGTCATTTGGTCAAGGCTTAGGCAATAGTGTTCAAAAGCTTGAATATTTACCTGAAGCTCATACTGACTTTGTTATGGCAGTACTTGCTGAAGAGTTTGGTTTTGTCGGTATCAGCATTATCTTGTTGTTAAGCATGGTATTGGTGTTTAAAGCGTTATTGCTAGGGCGTAAAGCAGTGAACCAAGAAAAGTATTTTGAAGGCTTTTTTGCCTATGCCATTGGTATTTGGTTTTGCTTCCAAGCCGCGGTAAATATCGGCGCTAGTGCTGGTATTGTTCCGACGAAAGGCTTGACCATGCCGCTGATTAGTTATGGCGGCAGCTCGATGATTATTATGACGATTGCAGTCGTTATTCTTATTCGTATTGATCATGAAATTAGATTGCAAAGCATTCAAGCCACTAGTCGTACTAATGGCACTAAAAAGAAGGTGAAGAAAGTTAAACAAAGTAATGTGGTGGAGGGCGAAAATGACTGAGCAAATTCAACAAGTTAATAGTGAACAAAGTCATGATGTAAAACGTCCAACAATTTTAGTGATGGCTGGCGGTACCGGCGGACATATATTTCCAGGTATTGCGGTTGCAGAAGCGTTAGTGAAAAAAGGCTGGAAGGTACATTGGTTAGGCACAGCAGAGCGAATGGAAGCCGATATCGTACCTAAGCAAGGCTACCCGATTTCATTCATTAATATTGCCGGTATTCGTAATAAAGGTTGGCAAACGTGGTTGAAAACGCCATTTAAAATTTTGCAATCGGTTATGCAATCTATTCGTGTATTACGTGAAGTTAAACCTGATGTTGTTTTAGGCATGGGCGGTTATGCTAGCGCGCCTGGTGGGGTTGCAGCTTGGCTATTAAGAATTCCATTAGTATTGCATGAGCAAAACGCAGTGGCAGGAATGAGTAACCGCTTTTTGTCTCATATCGCAACACAAACCCTGAGTGCATTTCCTGGTGCGTTTAGTGAACGCGTTACGCCTAATGTAGTTGGTAATCCACTACGTAGCGATATTATTGCCATTGACAATGTAGTACCAGAACAACCAGCCACCAGCAAAAAAGTGTTAGTGGTAGGTGGCAGTTTAGGTGCAAAAATTTTAAATGACATTGTGCCACAGGCAATGAAGCAAATAAAAGTTCAGAGTATTGATGTTTGGCATCAAACCGGTGGCGGCAATGAGCAGACAGTATTAAATAGTTATCAAGACTTTGGTGTTCCGCAAGAAAAAGTAAAAGTAACAGAATTTATTGATGATATGGCGAGTGCCTATCAGTGGGCCGATGTAGTGATATGCCGTGCTGGTGCATTAACTGTTTCTGAGTTAGCTATGGCCGCAAAGCCAGCGATTTTTGTTCCGCTGCCGCATGCTGTTGATGACCACCAAACTAAAAATGCCATGTATTTAGTTAACTGTGGTGCGGCAAAGTTAATCGCCCAAAAAGAATTTAATGGTACAACCCTTGGACAAATGCTGAACAGCTTATTTATCTCTGACAAAGTGGTGCAGCAAATGTCGAAAGCCGCACATAATGCTGCACATGCCGATGCTACTAAGCAAGTTGCGCAAAGTTGTGTAGAGGTTGCCGAGTTATGAGTAAGAACATGAGTAGAGATAAAAGTAAAATGAGCCCGTCAGAAAGTCGCTTTAACCAAGTGCCTGAAATGCGCCGAGTAAAAACCATTCATTTTGTTGGTATTGGCGGTGCAGGTATGGGTGGTATTGCGGAAGTACTTCTTAATGAAGGTTACAAGATTACTGGCTCAGATATCGGTGAAAATCAAGTTGTAAAAAGACTAACCACATTAGGCGCTAAGATTACCATTGGCCATCATCAAAGCAATATTGACGGCGCTAGCGTTATTGTTGTTTCTACGGCAATTGATAGTGAAAACCCAGAGTTAGTTGCTGCGAATGAAAAACGTATTCCCGTTGTACGTCGTGCGGAAATGTTAGCGGAGCTGATGCGTTTTCGACATGGTATTGCTATTGCTGGCACGCATGGTAAAACAACGACAACCAGTTTAATTGCCAGTATTTTTGCACAGGCAAATCTAGACCCTACGTTTGTTATTGGCGGTTTATTAAATAGCGCGGGCACTAATGCTCGCCTTGGCAGTAGCCGTTACTTGATTGCTGAGGCTGATGAAAGTGACGCGTCGTTTTTGCATTTACAGCCAATGGTTGCGGTAATAACAAATATCGACGAAGACCATATGGAAACTTACCAAGGTGATTTTGAGAAATTAAAAGACACTTATATCGAATTTCTGCATAACTTACCGTTTTATGGTTTAGCAGTGGTCTGTTTAGACAATCCTGTGGTACGTGAAATTCTGCCTCGAATTGGTCGTCAGGTGATCACCTATGGCTTTTGTGAAGATGCAGATGTCAGAGCCAGTCAATATCAGCAGTCTGCAGGCATGAGCTCGTTTGCTGTCGAACGAGAGGGCAGTGCACCATTAAAATTGAGTGTTAACTTGCCAGGTGAACATAATGTATTAAATGCCTTAGCAGGTGTTGCCGTTGCGATTGATGAAGGTGTTGAAGACCTTGCTATTCAACAGGCTCTGCAAGGTTTTGCGGGTATCGGTCGCCGTTTTGAAAAACTGGCAACATTGCGCACAGCGAAAGGAGAGATGACCTTAATTGATGACTATGGTCATCATCCAACAGAAGTGAAAGCAACCATAGACGCAATGCGAAATGGCTGGCCGGATAAAAAATTAGCCATGGTTTTTCAACCGCATCGTTATTCGCGAACTCGCGACCTATACGAAGATTTTGTTGAAGTACTTTCCGAAGTTGACTGTTTATTCTTGTTAGATGTTTATGCTGCGGGAGAAGCTCCTATTGCCAATGCTGACAGTAAAAGTTTAGCACGCAGTATTCGCCAGCGCGGACAGGTTGAGCCTATTTATGTTAGCGACAGCAGTAAGCTAGCAGAATTAATGTCAGCGCAATTAGCTGATGGCGATATGGTTATCACGCAAGGTGCCGGTAACATTGGCGCTATTGCCCGCAGTTTAGCCTCTGATAGTAAGCTAACGGTGAAAAAGCCATGAAACCACTAAATCAACAAAATATAGCGGTTTTATATGGTGGAACGTCAGCTGAGCGAGCGGTATCACTAAATTCTGGTGAAGCTATTGCTAAGGGGTTAACGCAAGCTGGCTTTAATGTGCAGTTAATTGATACCCAAGACTATTGCTTGAGCGATTTAGCGACTTTAGACATAGATCGAGTTTTTATTGCCTTGCACGGTCGTGGAGGTGAGGACGGCTGCGTACAAGGCGCGTTGCAATATATGAATATTCCATACACAGGCTCTGATGTTTTAGGCTCTGCATTATCAATGGATAAAATTCGTAGCAAACAGGTTTTTCAGGCGATGAACTTACCGACGGCAGCATTTGCCATTGTTAATAAGATGGCATACCAACCTCAAGATGCTGAGAAAATATTACAGCAGTTAGGTGATGCTGTGATGGTTAAGCCGGCTAATGAGGGCTCGAGCATTGGTATGTCGAAAGCGACTAATGCAGAAGCTTTGCATACGGCGTTAATAGAAGCTTTTAACTATGACCAGCAAGTATTAGTGGAAGCGTGGATAAAAGGGCCAGAATATACTGTTGCTATTTTAGGGCAAACGCCGATGCCGGTTATTCATATGGAAACACCGCACGATTTTTATGATTATGATGCGAAATATAAATCAACGAGTACTCAATATCATTGCCCATGCCATTTATCAGATATTGAAGAAGCTGAATTACAGGCAATAGCACTAAAAGCGTTTAATGCGACGGGTGCGAAAGGTTGGGGTCGAGTCGATGTTATGCGCGATGAGCAAGGACAATGGCAACTGTTGGAAGTAAATACAGTTCCTGGGATGACAGAAACCTCTTTAGTACCAAAAGCAGCAAAGGTATATGGCTTAAGTTTTAGTGAATTAGTCAGCAAAATTGTAGAAATAAGCGCAGAAGGTAGCGTGTAAATATGGCAAAGGCGATAAAGCAACAACTTCCATTATCGGAAGAAGTAGAAAATCTGCACTGGACCTTTTGGTTAGGTGTAGCGTTTTTTGTTGCAGTAATTGTTGCCATATTGTCATTTAGTGTTTTTCTCAATAAGCGTTTAAGTGCGGAAGAATCTGCGCCAGTAACAACAATCGCGATTGCGGGTGAAATGCCTTACACCACACGTATTGATATTGAAAATGCCATTGAGCAAGTTAACTTAGGTAATTTTTTCAATTTAGACGTTAATGATGTTCAGAAAAAGGTAGCAAAACTACCTTGGGTTTATTCTGTTTCAGTGCGAAAAAAATGGCCAGATGAACTGAAAATTTACGTTGTTGACCAAAAGCCTATCGCTCATTGGAATGGTGATTTTCTAATAAATGAACATGGTATTGCTTTTCAAGCTGACATTGCGCGGTTAAGTGCTAAACTACCGGCTTTTTTTGGTCCTGAAGGTAGTGAGCAGTTAGCACTAGAAAATTTTAAGAATTTAAACAAGTTACTCGACTTTAGCCAATTGGCAATTGACGAGCTTGTACTTTCAGAGCGATTTGCCTGGCAGCTGACTTTAGATGATGGTGTCACCATTAATCTTGGACGCGATAATCGCGTTGAGCGCATACAGCGTTTTATGGATGTATATCCACAAATAAAATTAAATAAAAAAGCAGGTCAACAAGTTGATTATGTTGACCTGAGATACGATACCGGTTTAGCCGTTGGTTGGAAAACCGCAAACAACAAAGAAAGAGTTTAGGGTTAATGTCAAAAATAACTGAAAGAAATTTAGTGGTTGGCTTGGATATTGGAACGTCAAAAATTTCAGTAGCCGTAGGTGAAATCACGCCAGACAATCAACTCAGTATTGTTGGAGTGGGTAATCAGCCCGCACGAGGTATGGATAAAGGTGGTGTCAATGACCTAAACCTTGTTATTCAATCTATTCAGCGTGCAATTAATGAAGCGGAGTTAATGGCTGACTGTCATATAACTTCAGTTTATTTAGGTATTTCTGGCAAACATATTAGTTGTCAAAATGAAAATGGCATGGTGCCGATTAATGACAAAGAAGTGATGCAGGATGATGTTGATAATGTTATTCACACCGCACGCTCTGTCCCTATTTCTGCTGAGCGTAGAATGCTGCATGTCTTGCCACAAGAATACAGCATTGATGTACAAGACGGTATTAAAAGCCCAATAGGTATGTCAGGCGTTCGTATGGAAGCAAAAGTTCATATTGTCACTTGCGCCAATGATATGGCTAAAAATATTGTCAAATGTGTTGAACGTTGTGATTTAAAAGCTGATCAACTGATTTTCTCAGCTCTGGCATCAAGTTATGCAGTATTAACCGATGATGAAAAGGAGTTAGGTATTTGTGTGGTTGATATGGGCGCCGGTACTATGGATATTTCCGTATTCACTGGCGGTGCGCTTCGCCATACCGCGGTTATTCCTGTTGCTGGTAATCAAGTGACTAGTGATATTGCGAAAATTTTCCGTACGCCGTTAAGTCATGCAGAAGAAATTAAAGTGCAATATGCCTGTGCGCTGCGCCAAATGGTTAGCATGGAAGAAAATATTGAAGTGCCAAGTGTAGGTGGCAGGCCTGCACGCTCTATGTCTCGTCATACATTGGCTGAAGTCGTAGAGCCGAGATATCACGAATTATTTGAATTAGTGCAAGAAGAATTACGTGAATGCGGTTTGGAAGACCAAATAGCCGCAGGTTATGTACTAACGGGCGGTACTGCAAAAATGGAAGGGGTAGTGGAGTTTGCTGAAGAAGTATTCCAAATGCCAGTGCGTGTTGCCCAGCCTGCGGATGTATGTGGATTAAAAGAATATGTTAATGACCCAACATATTCTACGGTTGTTGGCTTGTTGCATTACGGTATGCAAGCAAATCAGCAACAAAATAACGAGCAAAAGAAAAGTGAATCAGTCGGTAGCATTGGTTCACGTGTTTTAGCTTGGTTTAAAGGTGAATTTTAATTATTTGTTTAGGCAAATTGTTGGAAGTAAAGAAAGAGTTTTGGTGGAACAAAACGTAATAAAAATCGGAGATAATAAAAATGTTT